>Ga0114967_10000461_pt1 | contig 34687 bp, 28 predicted proteins | sample M_130628_MF_Meta_FD_92639 | JGI IMG/M metagenome (GOLD analysis project Ga0114967, IMG submission 92639) | Freshwater microbial communities from Lake Montjoie, Canada to study carbon cycling - M_130628_MF_MetaG | ecosystem: Environmental > Aquatic > Freshwater > Lake | place: Lake Montjoie...
CCCCGGCTTTATCGAAACGGACATGACCGACGTTTTGCCAGCGAAGGTGAAAGAAGCGGTAGTGGGACAAATTCCGATGGGAACATTTGGCAAACCCGAACACATCGCCGGAGCCGTTGCTTATCTGGCAAGTGCCGAAGCCGCGTACATCACCGGACAATGCCTCACTGTGGATGGTGGCATGGTGATGTAATTCGGGGAGATTCGCCGGAATATTAGCGTTTTCAAATTATGGAATTACTGTTGTTGCGCCACGCTGAAGCGGAAGACCTCGCTGCCACGGATCAACTGCGGCGCCTCACGGAAAAGGGCCGGCGACAGGCGGAGTCGGTTGGAGAGTATCTGAGCGGACACGGGATAACCGTGGATCGGGTGTTGAGTAGTCCGGCGCTGCGCACGATGGAGACGGCGGAAATTGTGGCGAGAAGGCTGAAGACGGATGTCACACCGGCGCCTTGGGCGTTGCCCGGAATGTCGGCAAGCGCCGCGATTGAGTCTCTGGAAAACTTCCGGCACTGCAAACGGGTGCTTCTTGTGGGCCATCAACCAGACATCGGATTGTTAATCGCCAAACTACTCGGCCTGCGCGACGACCGAAGCCTGCATGTGCGCAAAGCCAGTCTTTTCCACCTTTGCCTTGTCTCCAAGGGGGAGGCAGTCTTAGAAGCTTCCGTTCCATGCAAACTGATGTAGATCCTAGAGTCCAGCGCACCACGCAATTTAACTTGGACGCAGCCCAGCTCATTATCGAGACGGGCCGCGAGGCCATTGCAAATAACGGACTATTTCGCCTAGGTCTGGCAGGAGGAAACACGCCCCGAGCGGTTTACGAACAACTCTCCGCCCATTCAGACGCGCTTCCCTGGGATCGGGTACAGATCACTTTCGGTGACGAACGTTGCGTGCCGCCCGAAGATGCGAACAGCAATTACCGCATGGCGAAGGAGTCCCTTTTGAGCCGGGTACCCATTCCCGAGGGGAACGTTTTTCGGATTAAGGGAGAACTTTCCCCAGAGGTAGCCGCCAGCGAGTACGAGGCGAAGCTTTCTGCGGTGGCGACGCGGTTTGGCGAGAGGGTTTACGCCCACGACTTATTGCTGCTGGGTTTGGGCGAAGACGGCCACACGGCCTCTCTGTTTCCTGACTCCGCTGCGTTGGAGGAAACCGTGCGCCTCGTGGTGCCCAACATCGGCCCCAAGCCGCCTCCGCAGCGCATCACCTTCACTTACCCGCTGATTAATGCGGCGCGCTTCGTGCTTTTTCTGCTGAAGGATCCCGCGAAGGAACCGATTCTGCAATCGGCCCTCCAAGGGCAATTTCCTTCAGGAAAAGTGCGCCCCGAAGCGGGTAAAGTGCTGTGGTTGGTGGGCTGAGAAACCGCAATGCTTTGAGCATCAGGGGACCGCGCTCGCTGTCCAAAATGTTGCTTTCCTGCTTTGCAGTAAAAGCGTTTTCCGTGCACGTTTGGCTATGGCAGACGCAACGCCCCAAGTTTTCACTCCGGCCCCCTCGGCCCAATCGGCCCAATCCTTGGACAGTTTGTTCTATCAGCCGGCAGACGCCTTTTTTAGGGGACACGCCCACACCGCGCTCACCTACGACGACGTCACTCTCGCCACGCTTTTTTCCGACGTGCTCCCGCGGGATGCCCAACTCGATACGCTGCTAGCCGACAACCTTCCCCTGCGCGTTCCCATCGTCTCCGCCGACATGGACACCGTCACCGAAGCGGAGATGGCAATCGCCTTGGCGCGTTGCGGCGGACTCGGCTTGATCCATTGCAACATGCCAGAGCGGACTCAATTGTCGGAAGTCAGCCGAGTCAAAAACAACGTACACGGGCTCATCGCCGATCCCATCAAGGCGTCCCCTGATCAATCTATAGGAGAACTACTAGCGTACTTGGAGGAGAAGGCTTTTACGTTCCGCACCTTCCCTGTGGTCGACAAAGACGGGCATCTTCTCGGATTGCTTCCGGGGCAAGTGGTGCGGCCTCGGCACGCCAATAAGAAGGTGTTTGAAGTGATGACGCCTCGGGCGATGGCCCCCGCCATTAGCGACACGGAACTGGGCGCGGATCCCATTGAATGCGCGGATCGTTTTTTCTCCGAGCACGTGGGCACCCACAAGTTACTCGTGGTGGATGCGCAAGACCGGCTGCGCGGTCTCTTCACGCTCTCGGATGTTGAGCGCATCAGACAGGAGCAGAACGCCCAGATGAAGCCCTCGCGCGATACGAAATTCCGTCTTTTGTGCGGAGCGAGTCTGGCGCCGTCGCGAACGGCTGCAGGCAAGCTGGATGGCGAGCGTATTTTGGGGCACGTGAGCGGCTTGGTGGAACGCGGCGTGGATGTGGTGGCGATTTCAACCGCTCACGGACATTCCACGGGCGTGGGAGACGCGGTGCGTTTAGTGCGAAATGCTTTCAAAGATTTGACGATAATTGCAGGTAACGTCACGAGCGGTTCGGGGGTTGAATATCTGGCGGAATGCGGCGCAAATGTGGTGAAGGTCGGGCAAGGGCCGGGATCCATCTGCACGACACGAATCGTGGCCGGGGTCGGGATTCCGCAATTAACGGCTCTATACGTCGCCAAACAAGCGGCCGCGCGGTTGGGAGTGACGGTTCTCGCAGACGGCGGCATCACGAAGTCGGGCGACGCGGTAAAGGCGCTGACACTGGCAGATGCGGTCGTCTGCGGTGGGCTGCTCGCGGGATGTCCAGAGGCCCCCGGGAGCGTGATGGAAATTAACGGCAAGCTCTACAAACAATACCGCGGCATGGGTTCGCTTGCGGCAATGAACGCCGGCAGCGCGGCGCGTTACGGGCATGCGGCAAAAGATTCGGCGCGCAAAGTGGCTGCGGAAGGCATCGAGGCACTGAAGGAACTGTCGCCAAAGTTGGACCAAGTGGTCTTTCAGTTGGCGGGCGGTATCCAGAGTGGAATGGGCTATCTGGGGGCCCGCACGCTGAGCGAATTACGTTCCAAAGCGCGTTACATCCGAGTGACTCCAGCGGGACAACGCGAAAGCGCTCCTCACGACGTGATCGAAGTGAAGACTGGGGGGTAGATGCGAGCGGGCTGAAGCAGAGGGTTTAGGGTGCGCTCAAAGGCGCTCCTTCCAACCAAGTTACTTTGTCAGCATCCGCTGGACGCGCTCACGGATCTGGCTGGCCATCTTGCCCTCTTCGGACTCGGGCGCGAGGGCGCTGACATCATCCAGCAGTTTCAGCGCGGCGGCGTTGTCTTTCGGCGGCACGAAATAGTTAAGAACATCCAGAAGGGCGATTTGCTTTTGTTTCGGAGTCAGTTTGGGGCGCGCCGCCACAAATTGATCCACCACCGTGCGGAGTGATTCGCTGCCGTCGCCCGCTTTTTCCTTGAGTTGTTTCTGGAGATCTTGCAAAGCCTGCACAAGACCAAATTTGGAATCCACGCCGAGGGTATCCTTGGGATCAAGCCCGCGGATCTCATCCACTGTAGACTTGTAGTGGGCTGAAACAAGCTCGTCAGGGAGGATAGCCAGTCCGTCCTGCAACGCCTTTGCCTTATCCAGTCCGGCGAAGGTTTCCGCCTTTTGAAACGCAGCATCCCGCTTGACGCGGTTGGCGCGCGCATCCTCCAAACTCTTGAGGTATACTTCCGGTCCACCCTTTTCATATCCCAACTGCGCATAAGGGCGGCCCGAGGCGTCGCTCAGGAAGATAGTCGGGTACCCCTTAATGCCGAATTGATCCTGCAGTTTTTTGTTTTGAACGCGAGTCGCCTCGGGTTGAGCGGAGGAATCTTGCGGGAAATCGAGTTCGACGAGTACGAACTTGGAGGGCGCTTCCTTTTTGAATAGCTCAGTTTCAAAGACTTCCTTACGCAGACGAATGCACCAAGTGCACCAATCAGAACCGGTGAAGTCCAAGAGGAGATCCTTCTTTTCAGCGAGCGCCTGAGCCTTAGCCTTCTCATAGTCGACAGACCACCCCTCGGAAGCTGAAAGAGAGACGGTGGAACAAAGTACAAAGGCTGACAGCAGGGAGAACATGCGGGGCTTCATGGGTTTTGAGAGCACCCTTTTGTGCGGAAGAAAACAAGACGATTTCCAAAAAACGCCACAGAGATAATCCTCGGGTGAGTTGAAATCAGTGCCGCATTGAGTCAGCGTGGAGGCATGACGACTCTAGGTCTCGATTTGGTCCAAGAAATCCACGAACTCAAAAAACAGCGAAACGCCGTCATCTTGGCGCACAATTATCAGGTGAAAGAAATCCAAGAAGTCGCGGATTTTGTGGGCGATTCCTTAGGACTCTCCATTCAGGCGGCAAAAACGGAAGCCGAGGTGATCGCCTTTTGCGGAGTCCATTTCATGGCGGAGACCGCCAAAATACTGAATCCCAGTAAGAAAGTCATCCTGCCGGACCTCAACGCGGGCTGCTCTTTGGCGGATGCCTGTCCGGCGGAAGCGCTGGAAGCCTTCCTACACCAGAACGCCGACAAACATTACTACGTGGTCGCGTACATCAACTGTTCGGCGGGTGTGAAAGCCCTCTCCGACTTGATCTGCACCAGCGGAAACGCCGTGCGTCTCGTACAAAAGATTCCAGCCGATCGTAATATTCTCTTTGTCCCGGATCAAAATCTTGGGCAATGGGTGATCGAAAAAACAGGCCGCCAGATGGAATTATGGAAGGGCTCATGCTACGTCCACATGGAGTTCACGAGGCAGGGCATCCACAAAATCCGGGAAGAACATCCAAGCGCCCCAGTGATTGCCCATCCGGAGTGTACGACCGCCGTGCGCCTGCTCGCCGACGAAGTCTGCTCTACAGAAAAGATGATCAGCTACTGCAAGGCTCACTCCGCAAAGGCCTTCATCATCGTAACGGAATCCGGTATGTTGCACCGCCTGCGCCGCGAATTGCCTGATCGCACATTCATCCCCGGCCCCACCGATACGTGCGCCTGCGCCGACTGCCGCTACATGAAGCTCAACACCTTGGAAAAACTGCGGGACGCCCTCTTCAACCTCGAACCAGAAATCGTGCTACCGGAAGCTGTCCGTGCGCGAGCCGAATTGCCGATTCGCAGAATGCTAGAATGGAGCGAGTAGAGCGGCGTACTCTCCGCATCAGAGCGGACAAGTATCCACCGCTCACTTAACGAAGCTCATTGCTGAAGCCTTTCCACCGTCCAATAAACGCCGACCATCCCGATTGCGAGTGAACCGGGGATCGCCACCCAACGACGGTAATTGCGGTGATCCCGAATCCAACCCGTCAGGAGTAATGCGCCCGCGATCACTGCCAATTGGCCGCCTTCCACGCCCACATTAAATCCCACCAAAGCGGCTACGAGGGCGTCTTTGGGAATCGTGAGATCCTGCAAGGCACTTGCGAAACCTAGGCCGTGGATCAACCCAAAGACAAAGACCACCAACAGACGACCATGCGTGTATCTGGCTTTCCAGAGGTTCTCCAACGCTACAAGGGCGATCGTAGCGGCGATAAGGGGTTGGACGACTTTTGCAGGAAGATTCACGTGCCCCAAAGTCGAAAGGGCGAGAGTCACCGAATGAGCCAAGGTAAACATGCTCACTTGATAAAGCATCGGCTTCCAAGTGCGTCCCAACAGAAACAGCCCAAGCACAAAAAGAATGTGATCCAACCCATCAGGCACCACGTGGGCAAACCCCTGTTTGCAAAAGCTCCAGATCGTGCTGGGAAGGTCGCCGAAACCCCTGCTGGAAGGAACCGCACCGTGGGTCGCCTTCTCGGGAACCGCGCCAGTCAACTCGGTGAGATCCAGCGTGAAACTGCGTTCACCGGGAAAAAGCACGGCGACTCTAGAATGCGGGGTGTGATTGACCACATTTTGAAACACGACGGCGACCTTAGTTTCGGGCGTGGCGCGGATGCTCCAACCGGTGACGCCCTTGGGAATTTGAGTGGACCACAGGCCGCTAATCACCACGACATCCTCATCAGCGACAAGGGGTTTGCGGGCTTCCCCCGTGAACTCAAACTGGAATTCAGGGAGCATGCGCCCGATTGGATCCAGAAAGAATTCAATATCAAGCTTCACAAGGGCGACAGCCTTGGCGAGTAACTCGGCTTTGCGCTCCTCGGTGAGGGAGGAAAACTGGATTTTCGTAAGGGTTGTCGCCGTGACGGGATCGGGATCAAAACAGCGAGGGTTGACCTCCACGGAGAATGTTGCGCTACCGCCGTTAACAAAAGAGCCGCAGACCGGAATGTCTGGAATGGGATGCGCCAGCACAGTGCTTGTGCCCAAGGAGAGCCAAAACAGGGCGATGAACAGTCGGCGGAGGATCAGGGGGATTTGCACAAAATCAGCTAGACTGCAATTTAGCCTTGATTCAATCCCGATCTACTCTGAAGTTCAGGTGCGGATTGTCCGCAAACCAAACCCCAAAACAAGCCGAACTCATGAAGAAGCTCCTATCCCTCGTACTCGCACTGTCCCTCGGTACTATCGCTGCCCAAGCAGGTTGCGGTAAGGTCGAAACCACTGAAGGCACTCTCAAGTCCTTCGACAAGGAAACCAAGACCCTCGTGGTCGAAGGCAAAGACGCCAAAGCAGTCAAAATCACCCTCACCCCGACTACTAAGGGTGCTGAAAACATCGCGGCTCTCGTTGGCAAAGGTGTCAAGGTTGACGCTGAGCACAACAAGGCCACTTTGGTTGCCTCCAAGTAATTACACAGAATTTTGCGCTTCGTCCGCGCAAATCTGTAAAAGCCCGGCGTGATTGCCGGGCTTTTTTTATACCATCAATCGGGAGGAAGAGAGAGCCACCATCGCCCTCCAGATTGCGCTCTGAGTAGAAATCCAAATGGCCACCGTTGACATTGCTCACCTGCTCGGCGCTTTTGTTGCCGCATTTTTTGCAGGGGCAATCAACTCCGTTGCCGGTGGCGGAACGATGCTCACTTTTCCCGTGCTACTCGCTCTGGGACTCCCCCCCGTGGTCGCCAATGCGACGAACACCGTCGGGATATGGCCCGGTTCCATCGGCAGTCTGCTCGGCTTCCGCAAGGAACTTGCCGCTCTGCCCAAAAGGGTGCTCTGGCTCTCCATCCCCGCGTTTGTCGGCGGCTTACTTGGCGCGCTGACGCTCCGCTACACGCCAGAGAGCGTGTTTGAACGAGCAGTGCCCGGACTCATTTTGTTCGCGACGCTGCTCTTTGTCGTCCAAGCGAAGCTACGTCGCGGGCCGCAAGCCCCACAGGAGGCGCTTCTTTTTTCGGGCGGCAAGCTGGCGAGCGGCTTGCTGCTGCAATTTGGCGTGGCAATCTATGGCGGCTATTTTGGAGCGGGCATGAGTATTATGGCGCTGGCGGTGCTAGGGTTTATTGGGATGACGGATATGCTGGCGATGAGCGCGACCACCAGTTTGTTAGGCTTCGCAATCAACGGAGCGGCTGGTGCGGTTTTCATAGCGGCGGGCTTGATCGCGTGGCCCTACGCGCTCGCCATGACTGTCGGCTCGCTGTTGGGCGGCTACGGGGCAGCCGGGATTGCGCGCCGAATCGGCAAACCGCTACTGAGGCGCTTTGTCATCGTCGTCGGATTCAGCATCAGTGCGGCGCTTTTTGTGCGCATGTTTTCTCGCGGTTGAGCTCGAGACGGTTACTCGGACTTCTTCGCAGGCGCCTGACTCACCAGCAACTGCGCGGCGGCCAAGTACTCCACGATTACCCCCTGCTGCGCATCGTTGATCTTCGCGCGACGCGCCATACTGGACACCTCGCTTTTCCAACTGCTGGCACTGCGAGAATCGAGCATTTCCAGATCGTGACATTGGGTACAACGCGTCGTGTAAAGCTGGCGCCCTTCCTCCAACCTAGCCGGTTCCACGGTGCTTTTCGTCGCCGACAGAAAAGCCGGAGTCACGTGAGGCGCGGTTTTTTCTTCCAGAGCGCCGCTCAGTTCGTCGCGTAGTTTAAGGAGTTGAGGAAGGTCGGCACAGGTTTTAAGGCCCCGCTCCAAAGCCAGTAACGCTTGGGGAAGATTTCGTTTTTGGTTGCTCAAAGCAGCGTTGTAACGGTCCTCAGCATCACGGATTTCCGCTTCGGCCTTCGTCTGCATCGCCTTGAGCTCGGGACGAGACGGCTCCGCCCGCAACCCCTCCTCGGTGTAACTTTTCGCTTCCACCATGCGACGCACCGCCATCGCTTGGCGGCAACGGACAATCGAAAAGGCAGCCAGTCTCGCTTTGTCCGCAAGGTCATCCTTGGAAAGCTGCGAGGCCGGAAGCTCTGGGCGTCCGGCAGGCGCGCCCTCAATTTTGGGTAGAACCCGCGTTCCGAGCCTGTCCAAGCCTTCCTCAAAGGAATAAGCGAGGCTGGTGTAGCCCCGGTTGGCGAGTTCGACCGTGGTGTTACGTCCCAGCGCCACTGCATCGACAAACGCTTTTTGCGCCAGAGCCAACCGCTGCTCCCGCGCCTCGGGAACCGCCTTCAAACCGGGATCTGCTTCCACCTGCAACACCTGTCCCGCCGACTTGAGAACCGGTTCAAGCCGAGCTTGGACGCTCGATGCCATCGCCTTGTACTGCGCATCCTGAGTCGCTTGGGTGAGAAGTCTGCGCGCATCCTCAAAGCGTTGATCTCGAAACGCCTGCACCCCACGCAGCAAAAGGGCCCAGCCATCAGGAGGAACCAGTTCCAAAGAGTCCTCAGGCAGAGTCACCTCGACAACGCCACCCTCTTTTTGAAGAAAAGCCAATACCACAGGTCCCTTCCCCTTCTCGTGCCGGAGCACCGTAAACTCCTGCCCCTTTGGAGCGCCTAAAAAAGGCTCCCCCTTCAGTTGCAGCGTCTCTTTACGTGCCAAGCGGACCAAGTCTCCCGGAGAGTAAAAAACTTGAGCCTGAGTATTTTGCGGCGCAGCCTCTGCGTGCACCATCAACATAACGATGCCGCTCAAGAGCGCAGGCATTCTTGATGGCCTAAAAATTCGTGGGGCGATGTTCTGAGCGCGCATGAAATAACAGGAAAGAAAACCCAACCGCGCTCAGCCCCAACCTGCCAGTTAACGTCGATCCGCTAACTTCGCGAGCAGCTTGAGAATTTCCATGTACAGCCAGATCAGGCTGACCATCAAACCAAAGGCCGCGTACCACTCCATGTAACGGGGTGAGCCCGCAGCCGCAGCTTGCTCCATGAAATCAAAGTCCAGAATCAAGTTCATCGCCGCTAACACCACGACCGCCACACTGAACAAGATCCCGATGGTGTCGCTGCTGTGGATGAAGGGCACCTGCGCGCCGAAGAGATTCACCACCATCGAAACGAGGTACACGAGCGCCACGGCCATGGTTCCAACCATCACGACCGCCTTAAACTGCTCGGTGGCTCGCACCCAACCGAGTCGATACGCCCCGAGCAGCCCGAACAGCGTGCCGAAAGTTAACATGCAGGCCTGCAACGCAATACCAGGAAAGCGCGTGTCTAAAGTCGCGGAAATCCCGCCCAGCAACAGGCCTTCCGCTGCGGCGTAGATCGGGGCACTCACAGGAGACCACTCCTTCTTGAAGATCGTCACAAGCGCCGCAATGAGCCCGATGACGACTCCCGCAAGAATCCACGCGGACGCATCGGCGTGGAGGCCCTTGGAGCGATCCCACGCAAAGCCTGCCGTTAACGAAACGATCCCAAGCAGAATGCCGGTTTTTTGCACCGCACCCTGCACCGTCATCGGAGCGCCCAGCGCAACGGGCGCGTTGGTGATCACATCTGAACTGAGAAGAGGATTATTGCTGGCCATAAAAAGAATGGAAGTTGAGGAACAGTGGAGAAACTTAAGTTACGACTCTTCTCATATATCACGAGAAGTTTGAAACGGCAACTCTGGGCTGGGCTCCAGTAAACTGCGCGTGGCCAGAGAGCATCTTCGCGAAATCTGCGTGCGCCTCGCCCGGCAATTCCGCAGGGAAGCGGGCGCTGGAGCGTTCCCATTTTGACAGCCATTCCGCGCCGAGAAACTCGTAAGAAACGCCCCAACCGGCGCTCGCCGCTTCGGGAGTCAGCGCCACGGTGGTTTCCTGTTTTTCTCCGCTGGCACGCCCCCGCGCCACCCAAAAACCAGCCGCAAGCATGGCGACTCGCGCGGCAGTCGAACAACTGTAAGTGAACAAAGCAGCGGGGCGGCGCTTACAGGCTAAAAATAGCCTCGCAAACGTGTCCAACGACCAATGCGCTGCGCAAGTTTTGCTCGAAAACATATCGTAGAAAATCAGTTCGGGCGGCGAGGGCGCGTTTTCAAAAGTATCCAGAAAATCCCCCTTTATCACCTCCCAGCTCAAGCCCGGATGCTCCCGAGATTGCCAGTGACCCTGCTTCAACAACCAAGCCGGCCCGCTATGGCGCAGGTAGGCGAACTTGTCGGAGTGCCGGAACGCGAGCTCCAGGGAATCCAGATCGTTTTCAAAACTCAACACCCGCAAAGGCCGCACCGAAGCGCTCGCTGCGACACTCTCGTAACACGTAATGGCCGCCATCGCGTTCGCCGCGGCCCCGAGACCAACATCCCAAATCACCAAAGGATTCGCCACCTGCGCCTCCGCCCTCGCGCCCGCCGGAGCCAGAACGCGAGTCGAAAGCTGTGCCTGCTCGGTGTACAGTCCCCTCGCCTCGTCCATCGGTTCGTTGCGCGAGTGCATGATTTCCCCAGAGGAGACGTGCCGGATACTCGCGAAGCCTTCCATAGCGATGTGGACCTCGTAATTGCCGAGTTTGGTGGGCGGCGTCTTTTTACGCTTCACCTTGGGCCGATTCACGGGGTTATCGAGGTCGTCTTCTTGCAAGAGGAGGCGTTTTGCGTGGTAAAGCTCGAGAAAACGCCTCTCGAAAATGCTCTGGCGGATTTCGCGCATGAGCCGGTGATAAAAATATATGTTATGCTGCCCCAACAATTGCCAACCCAAGGTCTCTTTAGACTTTGTCAGGTGATGGAGATAGGCGCGATTGTACCGTGCGCACGTCGGACAACTGCATTCCGGATCCAGCGCTTCATCCGAGGTTTTGTAAACCCCGCGCCGCAATTGCAAAAAGCCGCGAGAAGTGAATGCCCCACCACGTTGCGCCACCTGAGTGGGAATAATGCAGTCAAACATGTCCACACCTCGGTGAACCGCCTCTAAAATATCCAGCGGCGTACCGACTCCCATGAGATAACGCGGCAGATGTTCGGGCAACAACTCCGCCGTGAACTCACACGTATCCTCCCGTGCGGACTTGTCCTCGCCCACCGCAAGCCCCCCGATCGCGTACCCATCAAACGCCATTTCCGCTAAAGCGGCAGCGCTTTCGCGACGCAATTCAGGAAAAAGTGCGCCTTGCACAATCCCGAATATCGACTGCCGCGACTCACCACGCGCCGCTAAACTTCGAGCAGCCCAGCGATGAGTAATTTCCATAGCAGCCCGCGCAGTCGCAAAATCCGCCGTCGACGGGATGCACTGGTCCAAGACCATCATAATGTCACTCCCGATCGAGCGCTGCGTCATGACGCTCACCTCCGGGCTCAACAAAATAGTGCGGCCATCCAGATAACTCTGAAACACCGCGCCTTCTTCACTCATCGAGCGGGCGTGCGGCAGTGAAAAAATCTGAAAGCCGCCCGAATCCGTGAGAACTCCCCGAGGCCAACTCATAAACCGGTGAATACCTCCGAGTTGGTCAAAAACCTCGGGCCCGGGGCGCAGCAACAGGTGGTACGTGTTAGCGAGAAGGATTTGCGAACCTGCGTCCTCAAGCGACTGGGTCAGCTGCGCCTTCACGGTCGCCTGAGTTCCCACCGGCATGAATATCGGGGTTTGCACGACATTGTGCAACGTACGGAAAGTGGCGGCGCGAGCGCGGGAGCCCTCAGCGGTAGCCTCCACGCGGAAATCAAGTCGGCTGGTCATGAGTCAAAACGTGCCCTGCAGGCTCTTGGAGAAAAAGAACCGTGATTGGGGGCCGATGGTCAAAGGAGAGGCAAACGGCAGAAAGCTAGCTGGCCTTAACGGGTTGCGAGTCACGGTGAGCGCACGCACCACTGCGCTTGAGTTCATCGCAAGTGGCTTCGATGCGCGTAAGCTTTTGAGCGGGCGAAAAGCCCAGTCGTTTCGTGATACAATTTTCCAATGTATCGATGTTTCTGTCTTCAAATTCGACGATGCGATTGCAATCCACACAGATGAGATGGCTGTGTCTGGGATGATCAATATAGTTGGGGTCGTAAAGCATTTGATCTTTGCCGAGATCCAACTCTTTAAGAAGGCCGCTCTCCACAAGGAGAGGCAACGTTCTATAAACCGTTGCACGGGACACAGAAGGCTCAATTTCACGAGCCCTTTGCAGAAGCTCATCTGCCGTATAGTGATCCGTGTGACTGAAGGCCGCCTCAATGATCGCATCCCGCTGAGCAGTCCTGCGAAGACCGCTAGCTTGGATGAATTCATAGATTCGTTCACGTACCGCCAGTTCCATGTGAGGAGGTTAACAGTGAAAAAAGGCAGGGTCAAACCAACGCTTGCCTTCCGAATACAGACACTGCGCACGCGGAATTCAGAGTCGTCACGAAATGTTTGCTACCGGGGACACCGACTCATGGCGCCCCGCCAATTCTTACGAGGGTATTCGGGAACGTTCTCAGTTCAGGAACGAGCAGACGTACTCGCAAATCCCTGACTCCACCGTAATCGTGAAGCCACTCTGGCCCGGGACGTCGAAGTGGCTTCCCGCCCCGACTTCGAGCGCAGTGGTCGTCCCGTCGAGGATCACCTTGCAAGCTCCCGCGGTAATCTCCATGCGTTCTGGCGCGCCGGTGCCGAAGTGATACTCGCCTGCGAAAATCAGGCCTAGGGTTTTCTTTGATGCGTCTGGAAAGTGGACGGTGTGGGACACGACGCGGCCTTCAAAATAAACGTTGGCTTTGGCCTCGACGGTGACATTGGAAAAGGAAGGGGTGTTCATTGGAGTATTATTTGGGGCGTAGCGACTTGTGGCGATTACCAGGCGCGGACGCCGCTTGTTGCGTTGGGGTTTACGAAAAGCGGCATGAAGTTAATGGCATGGGTTCTGCGTGGCAACTGCATCGTTTCGGATCCGCAACTCGCCCGCTCTTGTTCCCAACCGAACCTGCCCGACGCCACTTGGGACCCGTTCCATCTAAAAACAGACGTTCATGCGGAAGCGCGGAGAAATACAAATTCCCGTAAAAAAGGATGTTCCATTCACGACCTCCGCGCCGCGTAACGACCTTCTGTAACCAGGACTTCGGAGTTCGGGTGCAACCCTTTCCGAAAAACTGCAAGAAGAGCACTCATTTAACTGCATCAAAATGAACGTAATCTGCCATGAATAAGTAAAATGGTTGAATTTGTAATTTTTATTAGTGTCAATCGTGACCCTGCATTGGAATATCACAACCAGTTTTGTGAGCACCCCATTTTGGCAAATGAACCGACGCGCATTTCTCGCCACCTCCGCCGCTCTCATTCAGCCCCTACTCAATAAGAGTGCTTTTGCCCAGACGCCCGAGCTCTCCGCAAAGCGCCATCGAGTCGCGGTTTTAGGGCACACCGGCCATGGCAATTACGGGCACGGTTTGGACTCCGTCTGGCGTCTGATTCCCCAAACCGAAGTGGTGGCCGTCGCGGATCCCGATGCGGCGGGGCGCGCCGCAGCAAAGGCGAAGTTGGGACACGTCGCAGATTACGCCGACTACACAGTTCTTTTGCGCGAAGTACAGCCAGACATTGTCGCCGTCTGCCCCCGGCACGTGCACGAACACCACGCGATGATCGTGGCTGCGATCGCTGCTGGGGCGCGCGGAATTTATATCGAAAAGCCCTTTGTTCGCACCCCGGCTGAAGCGGACGACGTTCGGCGGTTATGCCGCGAAAAAGGCGTTAAACTCGCTGTCGCCCACCGCAACCGCTACCACCCCTCCCTTCCCGTGCTTGCCGATTTATTGGCAGGCGGCACTTTCGGTAGCCCGCTGGAAATTCGTGCCCGAGGCAAAGAAGATCAGCGCGGCGGCGGTCTGGACTTATGGGTTTTAGGCTCGCACGTATTAAATCTGGGAACGTACTTGGCTGGGGCACCACTCGCCTGTAGTGCGGCTATTTTTGAACAAGGTCGCCCCGCCACCGACGCGGATATCCACGAGGGCGACGAGGGCCTCGGCCCCCTACTCGGAGACGAAATCCACGCCCGCTTCGAAATGGAACGCGGCCTGCCGCTGTTTTTCGATTCTAAAAAAAACGCGGGTGCCCGCACCGCCGGGTTCGGTTTACAGCTCCTTTGTTCCGGCGGGATCATAGACTTACGCATCGACACAGAGCCGCTTATCCAGTGGCTTGCTGGAAACCCGTTCAAACCGACCACCGACTTGCGCCAGTGGACGCCGATCACCAGCGCCGGCTTGGGCAAACCTGAGCCGCTGAAGTCGATTGGAGAGTTCGTCGCTAAACACGTCGGCCCCGTCTTGGACTTACTTCACGCGATGGAAACTGGAGGGGAACCCCTATGCGGCCCTGATGCAGCAGGAGAAACCGTGGAAATGATCCACGGGGTATTCACCTCTTACAAGCGTGGCGGCGCAAGAGTCGCCTTCCCTTTGGAGAGCCGACTCCACGGGCTAGCCTAGAAAGCAGTAGAAGCCGAGTGCCGAGAACGTCGGCGCCGCGTCATTGCGGAGCCCTTTGGTGCGCTAAAAGCATGCGTTCATGCTCTGCCTCCTCCATTCCCTCGTTGATTAACTCCTCACCAACGGTGGGATCCTCGCCGCGGGAAACACGCCCGAGCACAGCCCTCAACTCGGGAAACGACTCCTGTAACTCCTCGATACTCACACCCGCCGCACCACTGGAGACAGACTCCACCTCCAAGGCGGAATCCTGCCCGTCGCTGAAGCCGTGAAGCTCCCTGCGCGCCTCGGCCCAATCTGCGGCATTGGGAAAGGGATGCTCTTGTATTTCGGCAACTTCCCGCGCCCGCTTTTCCACCAAGTCCATGTCCGGGGTACCCAAGCCATGAGACCCCACGATAACTTTTGCTGAGATAGGTTTGTAAACGACCATACGCACTCATACGGAGAAACGAGCGGTCCGCAAGGGAGACTTGCGAGGGCGAGTGAACCTGTTTTGTCGCAGATTCCACGGCAGTTTACAGAGTAGGGCACCCATCCCCCACCCCACCTTTCACGGGTTGAGCCTTACCCATCTAAGTCGGGACCGTGCTTAGCCCAAGTACTCGGGGCGCAGCGCAGTTGCCCCAGCCCACTCCAGCCCACTCCAGCCCACTCCAGCCTGTCAAAACCGACTGCCTCAACCGAGCAATCTCCGATATCTCCAGCCCCAACGGGGCGGCCTATCGTAGACTGGGGCAACGCCCCAGGTCACACGTCCAAACGCACTAAGCCCTGAAAGGGCGCCCTAAATCGCGGGCTCTTTGAGCGCCCCTACAGGGCTAGCCTTGCCTCTTCCACTGTTCCTTGGGCGGGCTTGCCCAAGGCTAGAATGGGTCGCCCCGATGGGGCTTAAAAAGGGCGTTTCCAGCACCAGTAACCCGAAATTAGGCAATTTGAGGTAGCCGCACCCCAAATTACCTAATTCTACTCACCGTCGGACTGTTTCCAAAAAGGGCAACGTCCGAAGTTTGACTGACTCGAGGCGTTTACGCCTCAATCTTCGCACCCGTGCGCTTGCGCAACCCGGCGTCTAGGATCTTCTTACGCAAACGAAGGCTCTTGGGCGTGGCTTCGACGTATTCGTCAGAGCCGATATACTCGATGCAGCGCTCCAAAGTCATCGTCAACGGAGGGGCGAGCGAGATGCCTTTGCCGTCCCCTTGCGAGCGCATGTTCGTGAGCTTCTTGGCTTTGCAAGGATTCACAGGCATGTCGTCGGCACGGGCGTTTTCGCCAATAATCATGCCCTCATAGATTTCTTCCTGTGGCCCAATGAACAAGCGACCGCGCTCCTGAATGGACTCCAAGGAGTAAGAAGTGCTCACGCCGCCTTCCATCGCGACGAGCACGCCGTTGCTACGCGAGGGAATTTCGCCTTTGTGTGGAGCGTATTCCTTAAAGATATGGGACATGATCCCGTGGCCCTTGGTGCAGTTGACCAAGTCGGTTTCAAATCCAATGAGGCCTCGGGTAGGGCCAACAGCTTCCACCGTAACCGTGACGGGAAGATGTTCCATGGAAATGATTTCCGCCTTACGACCGGCCAGTGATTGAAGAATGTCACCCAGATTTTCCGTGGGTACTTCCACATAAATGGACTCCATCGGCTCCAAAATTGATCCATCTTCAGCACGCTTAAAGATCACTTCCGGACGCGACACGAGGATTTCGAAACCTTCTCGGCGCATTTGCTCTACGAGAATGGCGATCTGCATTTCGCCGCGGGCTTTCACGTCAAAATGACCAGCTCGGTCCGTTTCGGAGACCTGGATGGAAACGTTGGTGCGAGACTCTTTAATAAGGCGTTCGCCGACTTGGCGAGCGGTGAGCTGGGTGCCTTCACGACCGGCTAGAGGGCCGTCATTGATGCAGATTCCCATTGCGATGGTGGGCGGATCGATGTCCACAAAAGGAAGCGGATCACGCGTTTCGGAGTCCGTAATCGTTTCACCGATGAACACGTCTTCAAAGCCGCAGACGCCGATGATGTCGCCAGCGCTAGCTTCTGGAAGATCCACCTTTGCAAGCCCTTGATGACCGAAAATCGCAGTGACCTTGCCCTTTTCCTTGCGGCCGTCGACGTGGATACACCAAACGACGTCGCCCTGTTTGATTTTGCCGGACACCATACGACCATAGGCAATACGGCCCAAATGGTTGGAGTAGTCCAAGTTAGAAACGAGGAACTGCAAATAATCCACGCCGGAAGCCTGGGGTGGAGGGATGTGCTTGATGATGGATTCAAAGAGCGGCTCCATAGTGGAGCTCTCCTGATCGATTTCGAGCTTTGCGAAACCATCACGGGCCGAGGAGTAAACAACGGGGAAATCAAGCTGCTCGTCGGTCGCATTGAGCTCCAAGAAGAGCTGGAATACCATATCCAACACTTTGTGCGGACGGGCGTTGTCGCGATCGATCTTGTTGATGACCACGATGGGTTTGGCTCCGGCTGCGAGCGCCTTTTTGAGCACGAACTTCGTCTGTGCCTGCGGGCCGTCGTGGGCGTCCACCACCAGCAACACCCCGTCGATCATCTTCATGATGCGCTCCACTTCACCGCCGAAATCGGCATGGCCTGGAGTATCCACGATGTTGACGTGATGGTCCTTATACCGGAAAGCGGCGTTTTTAGCGCGGATGGTAATCCCCTTCTCTCGTTCGAGATCCATCGAATCCATGATGCGGATTTCGGAGGAAATGGCCTGGTTAGCCCGGAAAGTTCCAGATTGTTTAAGGAGCTGATCCACGAGCGTAGTTTTGCCGTGGTCAACGTGAGCGATGATAGCGATATTGCGGATGTGGTCCATGATGCAGCGATTGAGCGGCGAAGCACGGGGCGACGCCTCCCTTACGAGAGAACTAGGACGATCTGTCGTCCACGCTCCTCCGAAACGGGCCGCGTAACATGCCACTCTAAATAGGAGGACGCAAGGCGGGAGGTGCTTTTAGCGAACTTGTCACTTTCGGCGACTTTGCGACGTTTGCGCACGCGGGCGCCAAGCCGTCCTGAATTGGCAGACAAGAATGCGGCAAGATTCGAAACCAAACGACTTGCTTCCAGTTACTTCGTCTCAAAACAAAGCTCGAACGCTTAACCCGAAACATGCCTAGGAGGCCCGGATTGCCCAAGTCCTCGACCAATGCCCCACCTTTCCTACTTTGCCGTCAGAGCAGCACGCTCGTTCCCGAAACCGCCTGTTTTTTCCAGGAAATAATCATAACCGCCAGGGTAAGGAGTCACCGTGCCATCGTTGACGTGGAGCACCTTCGTGGCGAGTTTGCGGATAAAGTGCACATCATGGGAAATGAACACCAACGTTCCCTCGTAATGCTGTAAGGCGAGGATCAGTGATTCCACTGTGTGAATATCCAAATGCGTGGTGGGTTCGTCCATCAAAAGCAAATTGGGCGGGTCGACCAGAAACTTGATGAGGTTCAGGCGCGTTTTTTCGCCTCCGCTGAGCACTCCGGTTTTTTTGTAAATGTCGTCTTTGCGAAACAGGAAGCTGCCGAGGATGCCGCGCGCCTCGTTCTCGGCGAGAGTAGGGGCGGCGTCCATGACTTCCTGAAGGACGTTTTTATTTGCGTCCAAAGTCGCGGCGCGATGCTGACTGAAGTAGCCAATTTTGACATTCAGCCCGAATTTGCGCTCGCCCTTTTGGAAGTCCAAAACGTTCGCAAGCATCTTAAGCAACGTACTTTTTCCCGAACCGTTGGGGCCAACTAGCACGGTACGTTCGTCGCGCTCCACATCCAAACTCATCCCCTGATACACGGGACGATCTCCGTAAGCCATGTGGATGTCACTTAAAGAGACAACTTTAGCACCGCTGCGCAAGGGTTGCGGAATGATGAAACGAAAAGGTTTCTTGGGAGGAACGGGCTTTTCCACTAACTCCATGCGCTCGATCTGCTTGAGCTTGCTCATGGCCTGGGACGCCTTGGAGGCAACCTGCCGGAAGCGATCATAAAACTCCCGCAACGCACTGATTTCCTTTTGTTGGTTTTTGTAGGCGGTGTTCTGACGCTCGTAAGCCTCCTCGCGCTGTTCTAGGAAGGCGGCGTAGTTCCCCTTCCATTCGAGCAATTTGCGCTCTGAAATTTCAAATACGTTTTCGACGACCTCATCCATGAACTGACGATCGTGCGAGATCAAAAGCACTGCGCCGGAGTAAGATTTGAGGTAAATCTGCAACCAAATTAGGGAAACCAGATCGAGATGGTTCGTGGGCTCATCGAGCATCAGCAGGTCGGGTTCCATCACCAAAAGTCGGGCAAGATGAGCGCGCATGACCCAACCGCCGCTCATTGTGCGAGCTGGGCGATCATAATCGGCGTCGCGATAGCCGAGGCCGGCAAGCATCTTTTTCGCCTTGGCGTCCACTTTGGGATTAGTGAGCGCCTCGTACTTGGCGTGCGCCTCGAGGTAGGACGGACCGTCGACGTCGCCAATAGCCTCTAATTCACGCAGCTTCTTTTCCAGCACGGGAACCTCCGTGGCGCGCCCCGTGGCAATATCCAAAACCGACTCATCTCCAATGGCCTCCGCTTCTTGAGGAAGGAAACCGACCATCGTCCAAGGATCCCGCTCCACGGTGCCTGCATCGGCGTCGTCGTGACCGAGGATAATGGAAAATAAGGTAGTTTTACCGGCGCCATTAGGACCAACCAAGGCGACACGTTCGCCGTAGTTGATTTGCATTGAAGCATTTTCAAACAGCGTATTGCCCCCGTGGGACTTCTTCAAATTGCGGATCGTTAGCATGAGCGAGCCGAGAATATCGGCCGAACCCGCCCGCTTTTCAACCGCAACCGCTCGCACTCACCAATTCCGAGCGCTCAATTTTAGAACACGAACCTACGCAAAAGACGTTTTGCGCTTTCGACCACGACGCAAACCCCATCACACTCAAGCCCCATGAGCGCTCCCGTCATCATTGTAGGCGCAGGCATCGCCGGTCTCGCTTGCGCCCGCACACTCCACCGCGCGGGGCGCTCTTTCCAGCTCTTTGAAGCCGACTCCCACCACGGTGGAAGGGTGCGTACCGACCTCACAGAGGATGGATTTCGACTGGATCGCGGCTTTCAAGTGTTGTTGACGGCTTATCCCGAAGTGCGGCGCCAAATTGATACGGAGCGCCTCCAACTGCGCGCGTTTCGTTCCGGAGCAGTAATCCGATTGCCAGACGGCAAAGAGACGACGTTACGCGACCCGTTGAGGGATCCCCTCGCGGCGTTTGCGGCGTTGCGTGCACCCATAGGATCGCTGCAGGACAAGCTGCGTTTGGGCGCTTTCGTGGCTGGGGTACTGGGTCGGGACTCGGACGCACTTTTGAGAGAGGCCCCACTTAGCACGCTGGATTTTCTGCGGCGGTACGGTTGGAGTGAGGAAATTATCGCGCGTTTTTTTGTGCCGTTTTTTGGAGGAGTTTTTTTGGATCGAACGCTGAGTGGGCCAGCGGGATTTTTCAAATTTGTGTTCCAGCAATTTGTGTTGGGCCGTGCGGTTTTGCCGGCGCTCGGGATGCAGCGATTACCCGAGCAGTTGGCGGCGGATTTACCGAAGGAAAGCGTGCATTTGGGAGTGCCGGTGGCGGCGGTGAGTTCCGGCGGCGTTCGCCTCGCAAATGGGGAGTTTCGAGAAGGCTCCGATGTCGTACTGGCTGTCGATGGGAAAACCGCGAATCGGTTACTCCCGACCCATCCCGCACCGGAAGGGTGGCGCAAAACGACCTGCCTTTATTTTGCAGCCGCGCATTCCCCAGGCCGAGGCGACGGCTATTTGCGCCTCAACGCCAGAGCAGACGCGGTGGTCCACAACGTCTGCTTTCCCTCCGACGTCGCGCCCGAATACGCACCGAGAGGCAGCGCGCTAGTCTCCGCAAGCGTCCACGGCGAACACGGATTGGATGAGAAGACTCTTCTGGCAAAAGTGCGCTTGGATTTAGCCGAGTGGTTTGGAGAATCTGCAATGGAATGGAGACATTTGCGCAATTACGAGATTCCTTTTGCATTGCCGACCGGCCCACAGACAGCCCCTGCTGTACGCCTAAACGACGGCGTTTATGTGTGCGGCGACCACACCGCCTACCCTTCGCTCAACGCAGCACTTGCCACGGGAAGACTCACAGCCGAAGCCATTTTGCGCCAAAACTAACCGAACACACCCCGCCCTTTCTCGCTTGGATCTGGACACTCGTCTTTTTGTACAGAACGCTCTTTTTTATGAAATTCCCCCTGCTTCTTTCGACCCCACTTCGCCGTTTCTGCGCAGTGTCTCTCGCTCTTTTTCCCGTTCTTACTGCCGGAGCCGCGCCCTCTGGAGGCCCGGATTGGACAGAGTTCCGCGGTCCGCATTGCAACGGCATTTCTGAGGCGAAAAACGTCCCCTTGAACTGGAGCCTCGAAAAAGGTGTGGCATGGAACGTCGAAATTCCGGGTAAAGGCTGGTCTTCGCCCGTGCTGAGCGAGGGACGGATTTATCTCACTAGCGCCGTGCCGGATTCTGCGGGCGAGGTCACATTGAACGCGCTGTGCCTCGATCAGGCAACGGGTAACCTGGTTTGGAACAAGGAAGTGCTTCGTCCGGAGGCCGGTGAGGCGGCGAAAATGCACCGCAAAAATACCGCCGCCAGCCCGACGGCCTTGGTGAAGGACGGCCGCATTTACGTGCATTTCGGCCACATGGGCACCGCCGCGTTGGATCTCGCCGGGAACATTCTTTGGACGCAGACCGAGCTCAAATACACTCCTGTACACGGCACAGGTGGCTCCCCCGCAATTGTTAACGACATGCTAGTCTTTAGCGCGGATGGTAAAGCCGACCCGTTCGTCGCCGCGCTCGACCTTAAGACCGGTGTTTTGCGTTGGAAAACCGACCGCCAATCGCCTGCAAAAAAGCAGTTTGCATTCTCCACGCCTCAAGAGATTTGGGTGGATGGCGTGCAACAGATCATCAGCGCGGGGCCTGGTTTCGTAGGAGCATACGCTCCGAAGGATGGGCAAGAGCTTTGGAAAGTCGCTTATGGAGAAGGCTATTCCGTGGTACCACGGCCGGTGTTCGCCCACGGCCTACTCTATTTGAGCTCAGGATTCGACGCCGCCACTCTTTACGCGATTCGCCCGGCGGGAGCCAAAGGCGATGCCACGGAAAGTAATGTCGCGTGGACGCTCAAAAAGGGCGCACCACACACGCCCTCGGTGGTCGTCGTGGGGAACTTTCTTTTCTGCGTGTCCGACACTGGCATCGCCTCCTGCGTGGACGCGCTCACCGGCGAAGTGGCTTGGACCGAGCGATTGGCGGGCAACTTTTCCGCGTCCCCCATTGTCTCCGAGGGTAAGATTTATTTCCAAAACGAAACGGGAAGTACGTTTGTCGTACGGGCAGCCAACACGTTTGAACTGCTCGCCACCAATGAGCTCAACGAACGCACCCTTGCCTCGCCAGCTCCAGCGGACGGCGCGTTGTTCGTGCGCACGGAAACGCACCTTCTAAAATTAACGCCGTAGGCGGAAGACGCGCTTCACCAATGGACCCGCTTTTTTTAGAATTCGAGTCACTCCTTTTAAAACTGGCCCACAGTCAGGCTTCGGATCTGTTTCTGGGCGAAGGCCGTGTTCCCTCATGCAGGCTCGACGGCGAGATCCAAACACTGACCGCACCCGCTTCGAGCCGAGAGTTTATCGAGGTGGCACTGCGCACCGTTTTGCGGCCCGAGCAGTATGATCTCTTTACTAAAGAAGGAGATATCGACGCAGGATTTACCCACCCAGTCGCGGGACGCTTCCGGTTAAATGCGCATTTGCACCGCAGACGCCCAGCGATAGTGCTGCGGAAAGTGCCCTCAGGCGCGTTGAGCTTTGAGGAGCTTTCACTGCCTGAAAGTCTCAAACATTTTGCACAACTCCGCCATGGCTTGATTTTGGTGACAGGTGCCACGGGCTCTGGGAAATCGACGACTCTGGCGGCGATGGTTCACCATATTAACGCCAATTTCACCCGGCACATCGTCACTATCGAAGATCCCGTGGAATTCGTGCACGAGGACCTCCGCTCGTTGGTTACCCAACGCGAAGTCGGCGGAGATACTCGGGATTTCCCAACCGCCTTGCGCCATGTGCTTCGGGAAAGTCCAGATGTCATCGTGCTGGGTGAATTGCGGGACGAAGAAAGCGTTACGGTTGCGATAGCGGCGGCCCTGACCGGCCATCTCGTGATTTCCACGTTGCACACCGTGGATGCCGCGCAGACGTTGCAGCGTATTCTTGGCTTTTTTCCGGAACACACCCGTGCACAGGCGCAACAGGATTTGGCGCTTTGTCTGGAGGCGGTGGTTTCCCAACGTCTACTGCCGCTCGCCTCTGGCACGGGCCGGATTGCCGCCGTAGAAGTGCTCACGATCACTCCGGCGGTTCGGCGTTTGGTGCATGAAGGACGGACCGAAGAGATTCCCGAACTGCTCGGTGTCGGTCTCTATTCCTTCAACCAAGCGCTTGTGGAGCTCTTCAAAACGGGACGGATCTCGTTGGAAACTGGAATACAATACGCTCCGGACGCGGAAGATTTTCTCCTCAAAGCGCAAGGAATGGAGCGGGGTTCCATGGCATTTCTGCCAAAACAGGACGAGCTGTCCGTGGTCGGAAACTTAGACATGCGCAGTCTCCTGCATGCGGCTAAACGCCATGGCGCAAGCGACCTTCATCTGGCAGCAGGAACCTGTCCGATGCTCCGAATTCAGGGCAGGCTCTGTCCGCTGGACACCCAACAGCTCACCGCCACAGACGTGCGGCACCTTTTATTGAGCCTTCTAAACCACGCCCAAAAGGAGCGTTTTGAACTCGAAAAGGAACTGGATTTCGCCATCTCGCTTCCTGACGGCGTGCGGTTGCGGATCAACGCGCATTACCAACGCCAAACCGTGGCAGTTTCCATCCGCCTGATCCCCAATAAGCTGCCGCCCATCGAAAGTCTCGGGCTACCCGCTGCCGTGCGCAATCTGGCTCAAGCCTCCCAAGGACTGGTTCTGATCACAGGCCCCACAGGGAGTGGAAAAAGTACGACGCTGGCGACGTTGGTCGATTGCGTCAATTCCACGCGCAACTGCCGCATCATCACGGTGGAGGACCCAATCGAGTTCATTCATACCAATCGCTTGGCGACTGTTGAACAACGGGAGGTTGGCGCGGATACCAAAAGTTTTGCTGACGCTCTGAAATACGTCCTGCGCCAGGATCCGGACATCATCCTTGTCGGAGAAATGCGCGACACCGAGACCATTCAGGCCGCAATCACTGCCGCAGAAACGGGCCACCTCGTTTTGGCCACCCTCCATACCAACGACGCCCCCCAAGCGGTGGAACGCATCATCGACGTATTCCCGTCGTACCAACAAAATCAGGTCCGCGCCCAGCTAGCATCCGCTTTACTCGCAGTGGTTTCCCAACGCTTGATCCCCGCAAAAGAGGAAGGCTCGCGTGCGGCAGCTTTCGAAATACTTTTAGCCAGCAGCGCGGTGCGCACTCTGATTCGAGAAAGCAAGACGCACCAGATGGTGGCCGCCATCGAAATGGGATTGCGCGAGGGCATGCAAACCTTGGACCGATCGCTTGAGTCCCTTGTGCGGGAGGGCAGAATTACAATGGAAGAGGCGAGCCGCCACATGCGCAATGCGGATTGGAGCCGACAACCACCCGCTGAAAGTCCAGCACAGGAAGAACACTCGACTTTAGGTTAACCCAAGCATCCCAACTTAGGAAAGCGTTTGGGGGCAGAGACTAGTCGTAGCGTTCGTTGTTCAATGTAGTGAGCAAAGCTTGCGCCACTTCGGAGGCGTGCACTCCTTTCATGCACGCAAAATCCAAGTGGCATTCGCGCTGAAAACACGGCCCGCAAGGGACTCGATGTTGCAACACCTTGTGCCCAACGCCCAGTGGCCCGGTCAGGCTGGGTTCGGTGGAACCAAAAATTGCAACCACCGGCACGCCTAGCATCGCAGCGAGATGCATGGTGCCCGTGTCGTTGGTCAGCAAAGTATCGCAGCCACGCAGACACTCGAGCAATTGCTCCAAGGTCGTGCGGCCAATCTGATTATCGACCACAATCCCCTTCCCCGCCGGCAACGCCGCCTCAATCGCCGCTCCAGCCGCAGCATCCTTGGCCACCCCAACAAGCACCCACTCCACCGTTTGCGCTTGCGAAACGCGCTCCATCACCTCGGCGAACCGCTCCGGAAGCCAGCGTTTTGCCCCGCCAAACTCCGCTCCAGGACAAACCGCCACGCGGCGCACCTGCGAAACGCGGCGACCAATTCGAGGAGCCACCCATTCCTCCGGTTCCAAACGCGGCGCACCCATACTTTCCGCCAGATCTAAATACGAATGAACCTGATGACGCAACTCGACCGACGGACCGGAGCCCGAAGGCTTTTCCAACACCTGGTTTAACAGCCCAGCGCGAAAGTGTCCTCGATACCCGACTCGGCGCGGAATACCGGCTAGCCACACCTCGAGTCCGGTGCGCAGAGAGTTGGGCAATACCACAGCAGCATCAAAATTTTCAGCACGCAACAACGCTGCCGCCGCGAGGATACCGCACTTTGGAGGCAGCAACAGCACGCGGTCGACCTCAGGAACCGCCCTCCAAAATCCAGCGAGTTTGGATTGGCAAACCACCGTGATTTGCAAATCCGGTCGCGTGCGTTTCATAGCGCGAATCGCCGGAAGCGTCATCACAGCGTCGCCCAACCAGTTTACGGAACGCACCATCAGACGGAACGGCGCGAGCCCGTGGTCGGTCAAGATGCCGCGTTTACCCCCGATGCTCAAAAAGCGAGGATAGGGCGTTTTCCAGCGATTATGAGACCAGAGCCAGTCGGAGGGCTGCTCGCGGATCATGGCTTCGAGTTCATGGTTGAGCTTCGCCGTGGCGGCAGCCGTTTCCTTGGGCAAAGCGATGGCCGGACGAAACACCAAGCGCCAACGGCCCTTTGGCGAGGTGTAAAGCGCGATCCCTGCGACTGCAGCGCCCGTACGAAGCGCCATCGTGGCCACAAGCGGAGAGGTTGAGGCGAGGCGATTGAACAACGGACACCACAAGCCGGAATCGCCAGCGTGTTGATCCGCCAACACTCCCACCACACCGCCTTTTCGCAACAATTCCATCGCGCTATGAAAGCCTTCCTTGCGCTGAAAAAGATGCAACCCCTCAGTGGCACGCGTGCGTCGAATCCAAGCGTCCATGTGCTCGTTGCTCAGCGACTGGTACACCGAACCGCATTCGCACGGAAACATTTGAGGCGTCAGGCGCGCCAGCAATTCCCAATTTCCCAAATGCCCCAATAAAGCGACCACTCCCTTTCCCGAGCTCAGCGCTTCGGTTAGGTACTCGAAGCCTTCCACGTCCACCAATTTACGAAGTTCTTCCGCAGGCACTTGTGAGAGACAAGCAGACGCGGCAATGTTGCCAGCCATCCCCGCAAAATGCTCCCGCCCGATGCGCTCCTTTTGTTCGGGCGAGTATTCTGCTCCAAACGCAGTGTCCAAGTTACGCCGGACCAACCGCCGATAATGCGCTGCGAGGTACCAGCCCACGAAGCCAGCCAGGCGACTCATCGCAATCACAACACGCAACGGAAGCATGCCCAACACAGCCCACACGCCGCGAGCCAACAGATAAGTGAGGCGATTCATCAGAGATCAACGCTGCTTCCAGCGCAGGTAACGCAGGGGATGTTCGTCGAGCAGATTGGGGACAATGCCCTCCAATTTGTCCGCATTATAAAACTGCATTCCGACGTAAAAATACAGGGGACAGATCGGCATATCCACCTCCACAAGCTGCTTTTCAGCTTCTTGGAAATACTGAAAGCGCAAAGCGGAATCCGGCTCGGCTGCCGCCTTGGCAATTAGCGCGTCATACTGGCCGTTACTCCAACCGGTGCGGTTATTGCCATCGCCCGTCACGAACATATTCAAAAAGGTGTTGGGATCATTGTAATCCGCGACCCAACTCGAGCGACAAAGGTCGTAATCCAAGGCGCTTTGCTCAGAAAGATAGACGGTCCACTCCCTCGGCTTGAGGAGCATCTGCACTCCAAGTTCACGGCTAAAAATTCCCTGCATTTCCACTGCCAAATCCCGGTCCAAATCCGAGTCACCCTTGTACAAATAGTGCACCACGGGAAAACCTTTACCGCCTGGAAAACCAGCCTCCGCCAGTAACCGCCTGGCCTCCTCAGGATTCCGATTCAATCCCGTCGGCGGCGTGTAACCGTGCCCTGTCCCGGGCGGCACAAAGCAGTGCGCAGGCACCTCCCCCGAGCGCGTGATTTTTTCCACCAACTCAGAGCGGTCCACAACCAAACTGAAAGCGCGGCGCACACGAGCATCGCCAAAAGGAGGCCGCGTGGCGTTGAACCGAATAAAGTAAGTCCCCAAAAAGGGCGCGGAGTGAAAGTCAGCGCGCTTGCGAAGTTCCGCCATGAGCGGAGTGGGAGCGAGCCCTTTGTCCATCATGAGGTCGGCTGCTCCGGTGGCGTAAAGATTGAAAGCGGTAATCGGGCGGGCGGCTGGCAGTACATCGATGCTCTCCATTCCCACCGATTTTACGTCCCAGTACAGCGGGTTGCGCACGAGGCGGACGCGGTCAAACAGACGCCATTCCTTGAGTAAAAACGGGCCGTTTCCCAAAAAATGCTCGGGCTTCGACGCCCAATCGGAATGCGCTTCAACAGTCGCCGCGTGCACCGGTAAAAAGGTTGCAAAGGCGCATAAATCAGGGAAATACGGGGTTGGATTAGCAAGGCGCACTTGAAGCGTATGAGCGTCCAGCGCGGTGATACCAACCTGAGCGAAGTCGGCGAGCTTTTCTGTGTTGAAGGCCTCCGCATTCACAATGGGGTAAAACTGGGAGGCGTACTCGGATCCTGTGGACGGCAGGAGCGCCCGCTTCCAGGCATAAACGAAATCCGCGCTGGTTAGCGGTTCTCCATTGGACCAAACGGCTTCCGGGCGCAAGTGGAACGTGTAGACGCGCCCGTCTGGCGAAATGTCCCAATGGGTGGCGACGCCGGGTTGCGCAGAGGCGTCGGGGCCGAAGATGGTGAGTCCCTCCAAAAGCGCGTAGGCCACACGACTCGTGGCTTGGGCCGTAATGAGAGCGGGATCGAGGAGTTCCGGCTCCGCGCCGTTAATAAAAACAAGATCCGCACGGTCCAAGGCGCGGTTGCAGGAGCTCAAGGCGAGCAAAGCGGAAAGCGCACAAATCCGTAAAGTTCTGGATTTCAAGCAATCCAGAAACTGAGCGTAGGGATTTGACTTTCTCAAAGAAAACATGGACCCGAGAAGAATCCCCTAATCCGAGGCAGCGAGCCATCAAGAAAGCAAAGGGCTACAGACGCGACAGATTGCTCTCGCGCCCACCGGATGGATTCGGCAGTACGCATTTCAAGCCGGAAACGCCTACTGTTGAGGAGCGCCGTCAGGTTTTGGAGCTGGGGCCGGGTTGGCTGGAGGAGCGTCAGCTTTGGGGGCGTCGTCAACCTTGGGTGCGTCAACCTTGGGCGCGTCGACCTTGGGTGCGTCAACCTTGGGTGCGTCAACCTTGGGTGCGTCAACCTTGGGAGCGTCAACCTTGGGAGCGTCGACCTTGGGTGCGTCAACCTTGGGTGCGTCAACCTTGGGTACGTCGGCCTTGGGTGCGTCGGCCTTGGGAGCGTCGACCTTGGGGGCGTCGGCAGAGGGCACTGCGGGAACTGGCATCTTTTCCGACGGCGTCAAAGTGGGCGCGGTTGGCGCGAGGGAAGGAGTGGGTGGCACAAGTGGCGCGACTGCTGGTGCGCTTGGCGCGGCGCTCGGAGCGGCCCCGTCAACAGGCACAGTCGGCAGAGTCGGGAGCGCGGAGGGCACTGGTTGAGCCGACTCCTGAAGACGCTGCTCTACCCCAGTTTTTTCCCGCCCTTGCCGAGCATACAAGGAGGAGAGCACCAAAGTGAGGACGAAGAAAATGCCGGTCAGCCAGCGCGTGATGGAAGCTAACACATTGGAGGTTTGGGCACCGAACAATGCGTCTGTGGTTCCAGCGCCAAAAGCGGCACCGAGGCCTTCATTCTTCGGGCGTTGCATCAGAACTATGCCCACAATCATGAGGCAGACTAACACGTGAACAAAAAGCAGTAGATTGATGAAGATGGAGAGCATTTGAGACCGTGTTAAAAAGACATCCGAGGAAAAGAAGGTCGGGTACATTGGCCTCTTTTTTACAAGGGCGCAAGCGTTGAAGGGCAGTAAGTCTCACGAAAATTTCGGGCATTCACGGCGCAAGTCGCTGAGAAATCCCCCGAGAGGCGCAGGAGCACGAGACTTTGATTCGATCTTAAAAATCTCTGGTTTAATGGTTAACAACTACAAAACGCCGTCCGCTTCAGCGCTGGCATACTTTTGAAAGTCGTGTTAGGTTCCCCGACCTTCATGAAATCGAACCGTTCCAAGTCCGCCGCTTTTGGAGCAGCACTACTGGCTGCCCCTGCACTTCTTTGCCTCTCCGCTTGCAAACCTGAGGCAGCTCAAACGCCAGCTGCTAACCCACCGGCTGCTCCAGCGGCAACCGCTCCCTCGGTTCCCGCAGCCGCTCCTGCTGCACCAGCAACCGCTCCTGCAGCACCTTCTCCCGCTCCCACCGCACCAGCAGAGGCCGCACCCACACCTGCTCCAAGCGCAGCAAACGCCCCAGCCTCGCCAGCCAATGCGAGCGTCGATGATCTCGCTAAACTTTTGAATCCCACCAAAACCCCGGCCGTGCCGCTTCCGGACGTCGTTGCCACAGTTGAAGGACAAGACATTAAGAAGGAAGAGCTTGAAGCAGCACTAACCGCCGCGCTCGCGCGTCAGGGGATCCCAGCGGATCAACTGCCTGGTGACCAAAAAGCGCAAGGTTATCGGATGCTGCTCAACGATCTAATCACCGAAAAACTCGTGACCAAGAGATCCGCACAAATCGAGGTGAAAGATGAGGATATCGCAGCGCAATTTGAACAATTCCGCACGCGCTTCGGAACAGCCGAAGCTTTTGAGGAACAGATGAAGCAATCTGGGCAATCCGTAGACAAGATCAAAACGGACATCCGTGCCTACCTCAAACAGCAGAATTGGGTTCAGGAGCAGGTTAAAGATGCGCCAAAGGCCACAGATGCCGATGCAGAGGAGTATTTCACGAAGAACCCCAACGACTTTAAAAAGCCCGAGCAAGTTCGCGCGAGCCACATTCTGGTTGCAGTCCCCGCAGACGCGACAGAAGAGCAGGTAGGGGAGAAGAAGAAGCTCGCATATGCGATTACGGTACGCGTCAAGGGAGGGGAAGCGTTCGACAAGCTAGCCGCTGAATTGTCCGAAGATCCCAGCGCCAAACAAAACTCTGGCGACCTCAACTTCTTCACCCGCGAACAAATGGTGCCGGAGTTTGCGAACGCAGCATTTGGAATGCAAAAGGGCGAAATTAGCGCCCCTGTGAAAAGCCAATTTGGCTTCCACATCATTCAACTTACAGACCGCAAGGATGCGGAGACGATGGTGCTGGAATCGGTGAAGCCACGACTTCTCGCCTTCTTGAACCAACGGATGAGGGACACCCAGATCCAGAAAGTTCTCACAGAACTGCGTGAGAAGGCGGAGGTAAAGATTCTGCTCCCGCAATAAGCCGGAGGGCATCAATCCTTAAGTTAAAAAGGGGCGGCGCCAAGTGGCTCGCCCCTTTTTCGTGCACTATACCTGTGCGGAGAAGATTGTTCCTTGATCGCAACTTGCGCGAGAGGTCTTACTTTGGTACTTAGTACAGAGGAATATTGCAGCGCTTTCTGAACAACCTATGAAAAATGCACGCGGCCGGCTGCCTCTCCTTATTTTGGGTAGTTTTGTATTAACAACACTCCCCGCCTGCTCCGTTTTTTTAGCGGCAAATCAACCAGACAAGAAAAACTTGTCCGTGTTGGTAGCCGGAACGCCACGAGCTAGGATTTTGACAGAATTCGGCCAACCCATCTCGAGTCGCTTGGTAGATAACAGGAGGATTGACCTTTTTTCCATCACCCAAGGCTACAGCAAAGAGGCTAAAGCTGGCCGGGCTTTCGCCCATGGCGTCGGGGACATCGCCACTGTCGGCATGTGGGAATTAGCGGGAACGCCCACGGAAGTCGTTTTCAGTGGGAAAAAGCTCTCCTACGAGGTGACCTACGATTATTTCGATCGTGTGGCGCGCGTCGTAAAGCTCAGCGAGTAAGAGGCACAGGACGCAACAGCCTAAAAAGCGTCACGTTTGATTCGCCTTCTAGCCCCCATAGCGAACCGGGATCAGGCTGCCAAAGACGCTCCGCCAAAGGCTTGCTGGTTGGGGTACGCCCCAAAAGAGCAGACGCATTTTCAACAACGCGAAGACTGTCGCTCGCAACCACAATCCGTACCGAGCGCGCTTCCAAAATTTCGCGGGCCTCTACGGGGTTAGTGCTTAGGAAAAACCTGGCGCTGTCCATGATGCCGGAGATCCCCTCGTGGCTACTGCCAGCCACTCCCGGTTGTTTAGACCAATAGGCGAGTGCGGGTGAGAGCCACCAAGCGGCGATAAAGGGCTCCACTGCAGAAGAGCGCATGCGTTCTGCACAGTAACGGGCACTTATCCACTCAGCACGGTCGATATGACGACGTTGTGCAACGGTCGGGGATACAAAGATGGTTTGTTCCCAAGCACGCTCTAGCGGCAAAAGGGAAAGCACAAACGCCCCGAACTGAGGCCAATATGCCGACCCCAGCGCCAAAATCCAAGGCAGGCTACCCACAAATGCCAAAACACAGTACGGGCTCCAGCGAATCTGCCAGACCGTCAGAGTCCCCAACAGCGCCAACAACGCCAACCACCAAAACGCGAGGCGCTCCCCTCGCATCCCACTCACGACCAAAGCCGGCAGCGTCAACCACAACAACAGCCCGGTTCCTGAGCACAAATCGCTCAAGTGTTGCAGATGCTGCAATTCCCCCACCGTCCCGCCCCACCGCCCCAGCGCCTCATTCCACATCGCGCTAGGCAACACAACGGAAATCCCGTCCACCCAATGCCCTATCCCTACCAACAGCAACACGGCCATAAGCCAGTGTACCCGTTCGATTTTTGCACCGCGCCACGAGCCCAACCCCAAAAGCAAGCAGACTCCTCCCAAAATAAGCGGCTCATAAAGGGATACCCACAGCGCCGCCCCCCACGCCAAACCACCTGCCCAAGCCCACCCGATGCTGCGTTGCGCACTTTGCAAACGCTGTTCCGCTCCCAGCGCCACCCCTAGCAATAGCAACAGCAACGATTGGTGATCCGGGCGCCCAAAAACTGTCGCGTGCACTAGCGGAGGACTCACCGCTACCGAAAAAGGAACCGTCCACCATAGCGCCGCCCGCTCTCCGCCTTTCATGCGCAAGCCGAAAGCCCAAAAGCCCGCCCCCAACGTGAGCAGCACCCCAAACAACGGCGAAATCAACGCACCAGCCAAGTCCAACGTCTCCGCGCCCAAACCCGCCAATCGCCCCTGCGTCGGCCACACCCAATGCAACACCCGCTCCAAACCCAAAATCGCGTAATCCAAAGGCGCTGTGGCGTGCGAAAAAACTCCCTCAGGCCAGTTCTCAAACCCCTGCCAGCGCACAACCGTTCCTGGTGCAGCCGCAACCAATTGCACGCGGCTCATTCGCGAATAACAATCGGCATCCACAAAGTAAAATTTGCCCCCGATTAAAACGTCGGTGAGGTTATGAAACCGCACCACCAGAGCAAGGAGGGCCAACAATAAGAGCAAAGCCAAGGAAGCCGGCCGCATCTTGGCTCCAAGTTCAAGGCGCACCTTCACCGACTCATCACTCTGAAAGGCATCAGCCACACCAGCCACACCATCTGCAACCTTCGCGCGATCAGCACTCACTGCCGGGCGGCGATGTCGCTTCTGAGGAATTCAAGGACGTCCTTAAACTTGGCCTCATTTTCAGGATTCGCAGTCACCACCGCCTCGTGTGCCTCAAGCATCGTCTGAGCCTGATCCAGTTTATCCGAGCCAGCCGCCGGCAAAAAAGAGGACGGAAGTAACGAGTCGGCGCCACTAAAATCCGTACATTCAACCCGCAGCAACTGGTCGAGCCCCAGATTACAAAGCAATCCCTGATTGCGCTCGTTTAAATTGACAACGTGAATGCTCCCCATTTCGCCGCAGCCTTTGAGCTTGAGCGCGATTCCCGCAAGAGTCCCCATGAAAGTGGAATCCATCAGAGGACAAGCCCCCAAATCCACCACAAATTCCCTATGCCCTCGAGCCAACATCTCCTTGGCGAAATCTTTTAGCGAGGCACTGTTCTGAAAACTGCCCTTCCCTTCCACACGAATGCGAACCAGCCCGTTGGCGACACCGACTTGAATGGAGGACTGAGTGCTCACAGAAAATGGGGTGCCGGAGTTTACCAAAGAAAACTTTGCTGCAAACCAACCACCCGGTCTTGGTCGATGAGAAGCACTCGCCATGCCGTCACCGGACCGTCCTGATGATAATCATCCCCCTGAACCGTAAATTCCGTGCGCAAATTGCCTGAGGCCTTGGGGTATTTCACCTCGAGAGTCTGCACTTTGGATCCTAATTTTTGCTGGCGATACTCGAAGCGTACTGCCAAAGGCCCCGCGTGCGAAGGGTCCACTCTCCAATGAATCGTGTACGAATGCCCGTCCCGCTGACGCCTTTCAAATTCATTGATGGCCCCAAAATAGCGCCGATCCTCCTCAGCACGCAACCAAGGCGAACCCGCTTTTCCATTCAGAGTCGGATCGAGGAGGACAGAAAAGACCTTCTCCACCTTGTAAGCATCATCCAGTGCAAGCGGCAAAACGCTGCCGGATGGCACCGCTTCCATGCGCGCCTTTTCACCAAACACCGCCAAGGGAGTGATCGGAGAAAAAGGAGAAATCGGGGATGGAACGACTGCGGCCGCAGCTAAACAAATCGCGGCCCATGGCAACGAGGGGCGTCTCATTGTTTTTATCTTAATGCGCCTCAATCAGAGTGTCAACGCCACTCGCCCAGATGCAAGCCAACGCCGTCTGAATTGTCCGCCTTTAACCCTACTGAACAAGAGACTTAAACAGAAGTCCAATGAGGCCCGCCCCACAGATCACCGGAATGACTTCCCACTTCCAGCGCACCAGCCCAAGGCAGGCAACCACACTCACGCTTAAGGCGAACCAATCCACTGTCGTGGACGTCGGGAATAAAACCTGCATGCCAAACCAAATGCTCAGGTTTAACACAACCCCAACCACCGACGCGGTCACCGCCGATAGCGCCGCATTCAGCTTTTCGTTTCCGCGCAGGCGCTCGATGTAGGGTGCTCCTAGGAAAATCCACAGGAAACAAGGGATAAAGGTCGTCCAAGTGGAGATAAACGCCCCGAGGGTTGCACTCAAAAACGGCGACAAGGAACCGGGCTGATTCCAGCCGCCAAGATACCCCACAAATTGCAAAACGATGATCAGAGGACCCGGCGTCGTCTCCGCCAACCCCATCCCATCAAGCATTTGCGCCCCGCTCAGCCACCCAAACGTCTCAACGGCCTGCTGGGACACATACGGCAAAACCGCGTAGGCGCCGCCAAATGTCACCATCGCAGCCTTACTAAAAAATACAGCCTCGCGAACCACCGTATGTTCCGCGCCCAACCACAGCGCCAGAAGCACCACTGGGACCCACCACACACTGAGCCACACGAGGCACACACGAACAGCGCGCCTCCAAGACGGAAGCGCGTGGGGCGGAGTCGCCTCGTTATCGTCAATCACAGCTTCCTCCGAAGATTCAGGCTTCCTGATACTTAAGAACATCTCATGCCTGAGCCCGCCCCCAACCAAGCCGATAAGAGCCGCCGCACAAATCACGTACGGAAACGGGGTATGGAAGAAAAAAAGTGCCAGAAAAGCCAATAGCG
>Ga0114967_10000462_pt1 | contig 34673 bp, 34 predicted proteins | sample M_130628_MF_Meta_FD_92639 | JGI IMG/M metagenome (GOLD analysis project Ga0114967, IMG submission 92639) | Freshwater microbial communities from Lake Montjoie, Canada to study carbon cycling - M_130628_MF_MetaG | ecosystem: Environmental > Aquatic > Freshwater > Lake | place: Lake Montjoie...
ACTTAATTATCTATAGAATAAATAAGTCCTGTATTATTATCTAATGAAGAAATTAAACCATCAAGAGGTTGTGGTAAATATGTAGAAATTAATCCTAAATTTTGTTGAACATAATATGGTATTTGTTCTAAATTAATTTGATACTCAATATTGTTACGTTTAATAAAATAAGTTTTATTACTAGCTGAATCAGTATTAAATCCAAATCCACTATTGTGGTCTAATCTTGACATATAATATTAGGTATAAAAAAAATTGAAATATTTTTTTTTAAACATTAATTTAGTTAGTAATGGATTTAATAACGAAATTTAATGATACTTTAATAGATTATATTGCAGTGTACCCTTACGGGGAAACTCCAATATTAAATCCTTGGTTGAAATACTTTAGTATTCAAGATATAAGAATAATGTTTATTGATATGTTTACTCAAGAGCTAATTCATCATCTTTATAGTATACATAATGCAAAAATTCACGAGTTATTTTGTGTTATTTTTAATGGTCAAACTGAGCATTACCTAGAACCTAAGAAGTTTGGTGTTTATATTCCACCTCATAAAAGGAATAGCCCAGTTAATTAATTTATATTCTATCTTTATGAGTAAATAAACCAACACCACTTGCTATTTTACTTTCTAAAAATTTATTTATTTTGTCTTTTTCTGGATGATCATTTTTTAATTCTTTCATTTTATATAAAACACTTTCTAATCCAAAATATTTATTATCTACCAATTTATCATTTTTCATAATTTCTAATAAAGGTAATATAGTTTCTTTTAAAAAACTAGTTTTTGCAATAAATATATTATTAGACCATTCCTGATGAGTAAAAGTTGTAATATCCCATTTAAAATTTTTATTAATTGTTTTAAATGTTCCTTCCTTATAAACACTAGTTGGAACCCAAGATAAACTTTCTGATTTCCAAAGAAAATTATTAGTATTATTATTGCTCCAATTGTTTTGTACCCATTCAACTAAAGAAAAATATGGTTTACCAGGTTTATTTTTACTTCTTAATCTAATAAGAGAAGCCTCATTTTCTTTTAAAATATCTAAACAATCATCAATTACTTTTTTAGTATAGTTTTTATCATGAACTAATTTCCAATCATTTTCGCTAAATATAAAATATTCAGTTGAACAATTATTTATTAATTTAACAAAAGCAGCTAAAATACCAATATTTTCTTTTTCGCCAATATAATTTAAATTATATTTTTTTGCAATTTCAATATCCAAATCAGTAAATTCTTGAAATAAAATTGTTTTATTTGTAATTAAATCAAATAACCCATTATCTTTATGACTTTTTAGAGTTTGTTCTAAAACTTTTTCGCGATGCCAACTTAAATATGATAAAGTAATATTTTTATAATCTTTATTTTTATTTTTCCAAATAATATTCATTTAATTATATTACATGATATTTAATTATCTTCAATAGGTAAAATATCATGAACTAAATCTTTATACGTCATCATTCTCATTCTACAACAATATCTTCTAAAATTCAATGATAATAATAATTCAGATATTTGTTTTTCTTGTTCTTTCTTTGACAATTTGGGGTTATCACATATGATTTTCTTTTTTTGTTCGTACTCTTCAGTCTTTTGAAATAATAAACCGCAAGTTGGGCAAGTTGTATAAAGCATTAATCTAAAATATATTTTATTTTTAAATTAATATTCAATTTTTATTTTCTTTATTATTATAATAAATGTCAAGACCACAAATTAAACCACCTGTTATTAATACCTATCAAAATAAATTTAATAAAGTTTTTGAAGAAGAAGATGTAAGAAAACAGGCTAAAAAAGTAATGTTAAGTGAATCAGAAAACTATTTTAAACCTTCAGATTCGCTTAATTTAAGTATTGGACAAACTCCTGATTATGAAAAACAAACATTATTAATGAATGATAAAAATGAAATAGAACCTAAATATTTACATAGAAAATATACTGAAGATTTAGGAGTAAATATGAAAAATTTATTTTTTGAAATGTTAGAAATGTTAGCCAATGGAAAGAATCCTGTACCTTATGCAATGAGTGAACCAAATAAACAATTTGCATTTTCGGTTATGATTCTTATGATTGGAGTTTTAATGTTATTCTTTTCTAATTTAATGATATAAATTAAATATTATGTTTTGGTTCCCCAACTTCACTTCTACAAGTTGGACACTTGTAATTATAGTTTTTCAAAAGGGTTTCAATACATTCTCCGTGAAATTTATGAGAACAAGGTAATTCCCAAATTTCTTCTTTAGAACTCATATTTACTAAACATATAGAACAATTTTCATTTAAACTTTTAATTGTACTATATTTCTTTATTTTATTAAACTCTTCTTCTTTTAGAGTTGAAACTACATCTTGATTTATGTTAAAGTTATTTTGATTAATAGGATTTAATAACGGTGGCATAAGTAAATCCATAATTGTATTTAAAGGTATTAGAGGAGGCATATTAGCATAATCATCATCGTCAGTGTCATATGGTAAACCTCCATCGTCTCCATCATCTTCTTCATAGTCTACACCCCCGTCTTCTTCATCTTCAGCGTCATTATAATGATTATTTACTGGAAGATTATGTACAATTGCTTGTAACTGATTAGTAAGTTCTTGCATTAAATAATTATTATTTAATAATCCATTTATATCATCTATAGTAAAATTAATATTGAACTTTTCATAAAAAGTTTTAAGGTGGTTAGGTATATCTTCATTTGGTATATTCATATTAATAAGTTCTAATCTTAATAAGTTCATTATATCTTTTTCATTTTCATATTTTTCTTCTTCTTGTAAAAAAATTCTATAAGCAAATAATTGGTCATAATCAACGGTAAAAGTTGTCATATTATATATTATATACTATTAGTTAATTTTTAAATGTCTCAATTTTTGTTATTTAATCAGTATATAAAGACTAGTCACCTTTAATATTAAATGGAAGTTAAACTTGATTTTGATTCAATTAAGAATAATTTAAATATTTTATACATTAACAATTTAATAAAGACTTGTGAGAAGAATGATATTGATAAAGAGGTATTAAATGAAGCTCTGGAAAAATTAATTATCCCAGTAGAAGAAATTAAAAAGGTTCCTAGTTTAAGTACTCTATCACCTAGTGAAACTAATACTGAATACTTATTTCAAAAGCAATGGAATAAATTAAATTTAGTGCATAAAAAAATAAAGATTAAAGAATTTGTTAATGCATTAGAAGTAAAAGATGAAAGTCAAAAACAGATTATTAGAGATAAACTAATTGCATTATTGGATAATAAGACTTTGACTAAGAAGGATTCGGTTTTATACGATGTTGCAAAGGCAAAGATTATAAGTATTCCAATGTTGCAATTTAAGGATGGGAAGTATGATATTTAAAAAAATTGTTAAAAACACAAATTATCTATTCATTTTATTAATAATCAAATGTCAATTAATAAAATAAATAAAATCATCAAATTCGTAGATAAATTTATTAAAGCTAATGAGACCGAAAAACTAAAAAACAGTGATTACTATGCTCTTGTGAATACTATTTCTAAGGAAGGTAAAGATTCTTATCCAGATATTACTTTTGACCTAGTTAATTCTATTCTAAGTAAAAAGTTTTCTGTAAAATACTTTTATAAGGATACATTCTCTTGTGATTTATATCCAGAGTATAATTCTCTTTATTCTAAGATAGAGATTCCTAAAGAGTACCAACACTTACAAGACCAGTTTTTAAAACTACAAAGTCTGCCTCAACCTGAACAGAGAACTCCTGAATGGTTTGCTTATAGAAGAAACAGGATTACTGCCTCAGATACTGCTGCTGCCATCGATGAAAATCCTTATGAACCTGTTGAAAGTTTTATTGATAAAAAGTGTGACCCGAATCACAAGTTTCTAGATAATCCAAATGTGGCTTGGGGTAAAAAGTATGAATTTACTGCAACTGGTATTTATCAACATATATTTAATGTAGAAGTTGTAGAATTTGGTGCATTGCCTTCTGATAAATATGAAATCTTAGGTGCATCACCAGATGGAATTTGTTCTTGTAGAACTTTAGATAATCAATTTAGTGAAAAGCTGGGAACAATGTTGGAAATTAAATGTGTTGCTCCTCACGGAAGAACTATTGAGACCAATGGAGATATTCCAGGACACATTTGTCCTTATTATTATTATCTTCAAGTTCAACAACAATTGGAATGTTGTGATTTGGAAATTTGTGATTTTTGGCAATGTAAAATTCTAGAATATAAAGACAGAGAAGAATATTTACTTGACAAGTGTTTAAAAACTTACCATACAGAAGGAGTTAAAGGAGATAGAGTTGTAATAGACCCTAAAATTAAAAAGGGAATGATATTGGAATTTCATCCTTTGGAATGGGCACCTGAATTTGAAGGAGATGATAGGTCTTGGAAGAGTAAATATATATATCCTCCTAGACTAGATTGGACAGAACAAGAATATGATGCTTGGGTTGTAAAGACAATGAATAACTTACAGAGAGACCATTCTGATGTAACTAAAACACATTACTTTTATAAGATAGTTTACTGGAAACTAGTTCAATCTCATAATCAACCAATTAAACGAGATAGGAAATTATTTAGTAGAATTTTACCAGTTTTAAATGAGACTTGGAAGAAGGTAGAATATTATCGTGAACACTTGGATAGATTGGATGATTTGAAGAAGATAGTAGAGAGAAGAAAGAAATTTATAAAGACTAATACAGATTTTAGTATTAATACAGATTTAATAAAGAATAAGGTATTATTTTTGGAGGCTGAAGATACTAAAAAGAAGAGTAAAGCTAAACCAAAGATTAATAAAAATGAATCAGATATTGAAGACGGAAAATATAAAGTGACAGAAAAGATTAATCCTGACGATGTAGATTTTATTGATTAAAAGAATATTTTTTATTTATAAATAATATGAATACTTTAAAATTACCAGGACAATTAATTGGTCATATTAGAGCAAAGTTTCAGGAAAGAACTATTTCATTTAAGAAAATACTAACATTAGATTTACACCGACCTCCATTTCAAATTGATTTAGATGAAGATAAAATTGAAGGAATGATAAAATCTTTTAAAAAGAATAGAGATTTTTTAATGTTTAAAAATAAAATAGTTATTGGAGTGATAGTAACTAAATTTTCTACTTTTGATACTAACTATAAAATGTATGTAATTGACGGACAACATCGGATTGAAATGGCTAAAAAGTTAGCTTTAGAAGAGGATGAAAATGATTTTTTAACTTTTTGTTATTATGAAACTAATTCTGATAAGGAAATGAAAAGATTATTTATTGAAATAAATAAGGATTCATTTAAAAATGCAAAATATGTAGCATTGGATGATTTTAAACAGAATATTCACGATGAATTAAAAAATTATTTATATACAGAGAAGAGTTTATTTTTTGCACCAAAGAAAAAGGAAACTAATAAATTAATTACGATTAGTGAATTTTTGGACCAATTAACAGCAAAGAATTATTTTGATAAATTTACTTTATTAAAAAATCTTATATTAGATTTAGAAAGCAAAAATAAGATTTTTTACAAAAGTATTGATTATAAAGAGTATTTAATTGAAGACCCTAATTATTTTTATATGGAAGAAAGAAGTTCTGTAGCAGAAGGTTTTATTGCTGGATTAAAGAATAATAATTTTTTAGATTTTCTTTGTGATAATTCTGTTCCAGACCACAAGTTTAAAAAACAGAAAGACATAATATCACCTAAATTAAGAATTTTGGTTTGGACTCGTTGGTATGGTGAACAACCTTTCGGTCCTTGTCCATTGTGTAAAGAAACTATTAAAATCGGTAAGAATGGATTTCATTGTGGACATATTATAAGTGAAGCCAATGGAGGATTAACAATATTAGAAAATTTGAGACCTTTATGTGGAACTTGTAATACAAAAATGAGTTCAATGAATTGGATTGAATATTCTAAAAAATTGAACATTTAACTAATATAAACACATATTTAGTAAACTATTAATGATAAATAATAAGTTTATTGAAATTTTACCCAGGTTAATTGAGGAGGCTTCGAAAGGGCAAAATAAATATCAACTTGCTGCCGCATTAATTAAAGGCCAAAAGTTTTTATCAAAACCATGCGCGAACAGTGCTCGTAATATGTGTAGAGGCCACGCTTGTGGTAGTCTTCACGCGGAAGCACACGCCATTTTAGATTATTTCGGAAAGGATTTAATGTATACTGGAAAGAATGGTGGGTCATTTTTTGTTGCCAAGAATAAGAAGATAAAGTGTGATTTGGTTGTTATACGAATAAATCGAGATGATAAGATTTGTAAGTCGAGACCTTGTTATAATTGTCTCTCAATGATGAAGGGGGTAGGAATAAGAAAGGTTTATTACACAGATAATAAGCAAAATATTATATGTGAAAATGTGAAGGATATGATAAGTATAAATGCATCTAGTGTGACAAAGATGATTGATTGTCTTAGGATGGATTGTAAAATGTCACATGATGATTTTTTTGAAAATTTGCTAAAAACACTGTTTCCAAATAAAATAAAAAAAATAAATTTTGAATATTTTATTGAACATGATTTTTCAAATGTACTACCGAAACATTCATATACAATGACCAAAGACCTAGTTGTTTTCTATGACTTAGCCAATAAGGAACTTTTAAAGTCCGAATTAATTTAATTGATTTCTAATATAAAAAACATATATTAAAAATGCAATCAATATTACGGTACTTATAGTAAAAATATAGTCAGTGGGTGCATAAAAATGTTCCACATTATGAACATTCATAAAGTTAGATACATTTTTAAAAGTAGATACTATTCTAGGTAAATTCCATTTTGAAATTAAATAGTTTTGAATTTGAGCTATTTGAGTATTTGTAAGAGGAGAATTAAAAATTAGAAGCTCGCACATTGTTCCTTTAAAGAAACGGTCGCCACCAAAAGATTTATCTGTGGATAAAACAAGTTTACCAGAACCACCATTTTCAACTTTAAAATTGACTAATGTTCTTTTATCAAACATTTTGGATGAATTAATACCACTAGCAGTATTTATCATATATCCAGCATCTGAAGTAAAATCACCACTACTATTATCTCCAAATTTATTTCTGGGATTCCAACGGAAAGATAAATCTTGTTCACTGAAAGATAATATATAATCAAAATCATCAGCTAAATTATTTACGTTTCCTACAAAGAAAATTGTAGTATTGGAATTAGTAGTGATAGGATTTGATGAAATCATTACTTGCTTAGAATTAAAATTTATTCCAGAACCAGTTGTAGAAGGAGGATTAAAAGTAGGGGCAACAGAAAAATGATTAGAATTATTAGATTTATCATTCCATTTAGTTACATTTGAACCAGATAGAGTTAAACTTGATGAATCTTTTGAATCTAACCAAAGTTGGAGACCATTTATAGATAAAGGATTCAAAGTTGTTGCAGGACTAGGTGTAGATGCTGGACTAGGTGTAGATGCAGGACTAGGTGTAGATGCAGGACTAGGTGTAGATGCAGGACTAGGTGTAGATGCTGGACTAGGTGTAGATGCTGGACTAGGTGTAGATGCAGGACTAGGTGTAGATGCTGGACTAGGTGTAGATGCAGGACTAGGTTTTGGTTTACCAGTACATTCAATCCATCTATCATTAGACCAAGTTGAACGCTCAGTCATACAAGGACCTCCAACAGGTTTTGGATTTCCTGTGCATTCAATCCATCTATCATTAGACCAAGTTGAACGCTCAGTCATACAAGGACCTCCAACAGGTTTTGGATTTCCTGTGCATTCAATCCATCTATCATTAGACCAAGTTGAACGATCAGTAATACAAGGACCTCCACGAAGTATAGAACTAGGTGTGGGACTAAATACAGATGCAGGACTAGGTGTAGATGTAGATGCAGGACTAGGTGTAGATGTAGGTGCTGGACTAAATGGCATAGATTCTATTTTAATACTAGATGTTTTCATATTTAAATTACCTAATGAAGATGAACTACTTGTTAATACTAAAGAATCACCCGAAAATGAACCATCTACAAATAATGTTACTTTCAAACCATTAGGAACATTTACTTTATAAATACTATCATTTGGAATTCCTACTGCTTTCATTGTATTTATTTCATAATTTCCAATAGTTAAAGAAACTATTATATCATTATCATTTCCTAATGGATTTTTACAATAAAATGTTGCTGAATTATTTCCTGTTGGTGCTGGAGCAGGTGCTGGGGCAGGAGAGGGTGCGGGTGTAAAAATAATTGGTTCGGGAATTCCAGTAGAAGTAACTATTAAAGATGATGTATTACGGTCCCATTGAAAACCTGTATCTACAGAATCATTTATTTTACTTAAATCAGCAATACCAGGATAATCTACGACTAAAGTTTTACCTGAATTTAATTCATTTGAAAATAAAGTTACTTTCATTGAAACTGGTACAATTAGAGAAGTTAATGAATTATCACCAATTTGATTTTTAATAAAGTCACTAGTATTATCAAAAGAACCAGGCGATGTAATTGGATAACCAGTTCCTTTAAAATTTGCTTCTTTGTAAAACATAAGTTTATTAGTGGGTCTTATAATCATTGCAGAAGTAATGTTCAACCAATTTCCATTTGGAACATTTTTGTCTAATACTTGACTTAAATTAGCAACAGATTTTTGCAATACTAAAGAAGGTCCAGAATTTATATCATTTGAAAATAATACTACGATTTTACCTGAAGGAATAAAAATAGATTTCAAAGAATCATTACCAAATTTATTTTGAAATAAATCATGGGAAAAAGGAAATTCTCCATCGGTAACAGATACTGATTTTCCAGTGTAATTAATGTTATCAAATATCATAACTGATGTAGATGATGCTATTTGTGTAGGTATTAACACTGGAGTTGGTGCTGGTACTGGTGTTGGTGCTGGTGCTGGTACTGGTGTTGGTGCAGGTATTGGTTTAGGTGTAGGTACTGGTGTTGGTGCAGGTACTGGTTTAGGTGCTGGTATTGGTTTAGGCGCAGGTACTGGTGCAGATACAAAAACTTGATTAGGATCAGGTATAATTGGATACCAACTATTTGGAGAATAAATAGGTGATACACCAGCTTTACCAATATCTTTAACAAAATAATATAAGTTTCCTTGGTAAGTTACATAATTTATGCTTTTAGTAATATATACTTTTGAATCTTCATAATTAGAAGATAACTTATTCCAAACTTTACTATTTGTATCTGGTTTAATCCCTTTTGATTTATTTTGTTTACATACGTATAAGTTATTATTATAAATTACTGCATTATCAACATTATAAGTCATTTCTGGATCGAAAGAATCAATTTTGAAAGGATTTTGTGGAGCTCCATTAAATTTTAGATTAGCTACAGTACAAAACATATTATTATAACTATAAGAAGACCTAAAAACAAGACGTACATAGTTTGGTATTATTGGAGGAAAATTTACTTTAATCTTACTATCATTTTTTACAGTAGTGTTAATTGCAACAAGCCATAAATTTCCATCAACAGACCATAAAACACTAATATCACGAGGCCACCAATCTTGATGACCAATTTGTGAATTATCCCAAGATAAAGAATTCATTTTAAAAGGAACTGAAAGTTGAATTTGTATCCAATCACCTCTAATTTGATTTATATTTGCATTTGCATTAGTTACAATTGACCCGGTATATTTTTCAGAATCATAATTGTTAGTTGTTCTAAATTGTGTAGATTCTGATACATTATTACTAAAAGCTAGGTGAGGAGAAGTACTACCAGAAGAAGCTGATGCAATATAAGTATAATTATCAGTTGTAAGAGAATTACTTGACATTGGATTAGGTGGTATATTTTGAGTAGAAGGAGTTTTATTAGTATTTGGGTCATTTATAACAATAAGAGGTTCTGTTTTACCAAATGGATCAAAAGCTATCCAATTATTTTTATAATCAATAGGGTCATATCCAGCTGCGCCAGTAAAAGTTGTAAAAATATATGGGTTTCCTCTAAAAAAAACATTATCACCTACCATATATACTTTCCCATTGTCGTATTGGGGTATAGAACTAGTAGGAATTACGGGTGCTGCGGGAATTACTGGAACTATTGGTGCTGCGGGAACTACTGGAACTACAGGTGTTGCGGGAACTACGGGTTGTGGTATTATAGGAGCAACAAATCCTCCAGCAGAACCTGATTCTGTTACCCATTTTGACCCATTGTAAACATAAGCAAAGTTACAAGAGGGAGGGTAGTAAATCCAAGAAGTATCAGATTGTAATTTAATAGCTTTTGTTATATTGCTTACTTGGTCAGAAGCCATTTCTCCTGCAAAAGCAAAAGAAGGAATTGGGTCTCCTTCTTTCACTACAAGATTAACTATTAAAGTATTTACACTTTTTGATAATTTAGCAATTACATCTGATTTATTTGTATTGGTAATTGTATCAGATATTTTTTTTCCATTTAACCAAACATTTGCTTTACCGGTTACACTTAATGTATAATTTAATTTTCCAATAAAATCATCATAAGTAGTAGTAGTAGTTTCACCAGGATTATAAAGTCCTATTGGAGTAGGAACAAAATAATTATTTGCTTTTATATTATTAAATACTTCACTTTGTCCCATAAGATTGCTAATAGTAAGACGACCTGAAAAATCAAAAAAATATTGACTAGAATTATTATTATATTCATCAATTATAATGTTAGCCCAATAATTACCGTATTCATTAGCGTATTTAGTAACACCTGGCTCTTTAAACCTAGAATTTGTAATATCAAAAACAGACAAACCATTTTTTATATATACTCCATTAATATTTCCACCCTTTTCACAAATGGGATATTTACTTTGTAAAGTTGTTACGTGCATTTTTATACAATTTCCTGATCCTATAAAAGGATTGTTTACAGATGGTCCTTCCCATCTAGTTTGTTTTGAATTGTCAATACTTTTTACAAAAGTATAAATTCCTCCAGCACCACTAGGAACAGTTGTTAATGAACTATTAAATGCTGTTATATTATTTCCACGTTGAATGGAATAATTAGCTGTAGGACAACTAGTAAGAGATTCAAATGTTTCTATATAATCTGTATAGTTACTTGAAACAGGAAAATGCCTTTCAATTTTAGAAAAATTACTCATTGTATTATATTATAATATTTAAAAAAAATTATAATATTAAATTAATTATTTACTCAATAGAACAATAATAATAATAATCATAAAAATTACTACGATCCCAATTATTATATTTTTTGGTGTGAATAAATTTAATTGTTCTGAATCAGGGTTATTTTCAGAAGGTTCGGTAGTAGTAGAATTTGTTGGACTTTTAGAAGCAGACGGAGATTTAGGAGCAGACGGAGATTTAGGAGCACTAGGAGATTTAGGAGCAGACGGAAGTGTACTTTCATTAAAACTATAAATAAAAATTTGATTATTTTTTTCTATTGGATTTAATAATGGTTTACTTAATGTAATTATTTGATTATTATTATTTGTATTTTCAATAGCTGTTACTGTAGTACCTGGTTGAACAAAGGGTCCATTAATTAGTGTGCCTATTACAGGATTATTTCCTAATCTTTTATCAAATTCGGCATTTCCATTGTTATCTAAAATAGGTAAACGAGCATCTAAAATAATTTGAGTATTAGAAGAAGCAAAATGTAAATTAATATCAGTTCCGCGATATGCTAAATTAGTATTAACTTCTTTATCTACTGATACAATATTTTTTTGATTAAACATTGCAGGATTTCCTGAACTACATTTAATAGTATTGCAACCGCCAGAAACAATAGGATTTGAACCATCTTGGCAATAATAACAAAAATTACTAAATCTATTAGGAACATAACTTAAAACTTTATTATTCCCATTAGTATAAAATCCATCCATTTCATTAATAGAACAAGATGAATAGGGATTAACAGGATCCATCATAACATATAATATACCACTACCAGGCTGAACTGGTAAACCTGCTAGTTGAAAAGGCATTGGACGATAACTTAAATTTAAATCATCGGTAGGAGCCTTACATCCTGGACCTCCCCAAGACACTGGTTGAAATCCTTTAGGGTCATGATAAATACCTAAACATCCTGGAGTTCGATTACATCTAGTATAAGCTTCATTAAATCCAAGTGAATGACATTGTGTAATACCATCTTCTCCGGCAAGTGTAGGAGCACCTGGTTCACATAATCCATTAGTTGTATTAATATTAATGTTTATTATTTTAAAAACATCATTTGGAATTAATATATTGTCATCATTATATGTCGCCATTATATTAATTTACTTAATAATTTATTTTTTTAATATAATAATTAATAATAGTATAAATATTATTATTACAATAGTTGTATTACTAATTCCGTTAATCCATCTTTCAGATTTCATTTGATTAGTAATTACAGAATCAGTAACTGCTAATTGTTTTTGAGTATTCATTGTAGTAGAATTATTATTAATTACATCTGGTTGCATAAGTCTAGCATTATTTACAACTGTTTGTACTACTGGTTGTACACTTTTAGCATTTACAGCTGATTTTACAACTTTAGAAACAACATTAGAATTAATTATGGCAGGTTCTGATTCATTAGATTCAGTTTTTTCAATTATTAAGCTATATACACTGAATTCCAAATTTCTTAAATTTGTTATATTAGAATAAAATACTTTACTATCTCCTTCAAAATTATCTTCAGAATATACTGTTACTTGCATTTTAGAAGGTATGTCAATTCTATAAATACCAGTTGAATTAATACCAACTGCATTTAATGAATTAGTATCGTATGAATCAATAGGTAAAGAAACTGGATCTATTTCATCACCATCTAAATCCACACTATAAAATACAGCTTCAGTATTTACATTTTGAAAAGTATCATTTAAATTAAAATTGTTAACAGATGTAGGATAACAATCTGGTAATTTACAACTTCTACTCATATATATATTATATGAGTAAAAATTTATTTTTTATAGTTTTATTTTTATCTTAATATAATTGCTAAAATTATAAAAACTAGTATAATAATTAATAAGTTAGTATTAGACACATCTGGTATTAAATCTGCGCCAAAATTATTTTTAACAACTATATCAAATTCTTTATAGATTGAAGGTACAATGCTTGGAAAGATTTGGTCTAGTTCATTTTCATCTTCATCTGGTTCAATTTGAACAGGTATAGATGGCATAGGAACTTGAACTGGCATTGAAACTGCTGGAGTTTTAACTGGTATAGGAGCTCTTTGAACTGGTTTAGGTGGTATAGGAGCTCTTTGAACTGGTTTAGGTGGTATAGGAGCTCTTTGAGGTTGAAATTGTTTAGGAGCTCTTTGAACACTTTCAGTTTGAACTTGTTTAGGAGCTCTTTTAAATTGTTTAGGAACACTTTCAGTTTGAACTTGTTTAGGAGCTCTTTTAAATTGTTTAGGAGCACTTTGAGTTTGAACTTGTTTAGGAACTCTTTTAGATTTAACTGATTTAGGTACTCTAATGGCAGGTTGAACTGGTATAGGTATTTGTGATAAAGATATTTCATTACTATAATTTAAATTTCCAGCAATATTTAAATGTGGAAGTTTAGAAGTTGATTTACTTTTGAATGGTGCAGGTGTTGATTCAGTAGAAGGAGATGGTGATATCATAATATTTTTTGCTAAAATATTAGTTTCTACAATTATACTATATGTTGGTTCAATTATATCTACTATTGCATCAGAAGTTACAAAATAAGAACTACCAGAAAAATCATCTTCAGAAAATAAAGTTACTTTTAAACCATTTGGTACATCAATTTTATAAATACCATCATTCATAATTCCTAATTCATTAATAGCTTGAGAATTATATTCACCGCTTTGCAAAGAAACAGGATCTAGGTCATTTCCATCGGAATCTCTAAAATAAATAATAGCTCTCAACTCAGTATCATCATCGTCTGTGACATCATCATCTGTAGCATCTCCTTCTGTAACAGGTTCACTTTCAGTAACAGTTTCTTCTTCTTCAGTAACAGGTTCGCTTTCAGTAACAGTTTCTTCTTCAGTAACAGGTTCGCTTTCAGTAACAGTTTCTTCTTCAGTAACAGGTGCACTTTCAGTAACAGTTTCCTCTTCAGTAACAGGTTCACTTTCAGTAACAATTTCACTTTCAGTAACAGGTTCACTTTCAGTAACAGTCTCCTCTTCTGTAGAAGTAACAGAATTATTTTCATCTTCTGAAGGATCTCTTATAATCAAACTGGAAGTAGCTTTATCTAATTTACCTAAAGATGAAGAACTGGAAGTTAATTGTAATTTATCACCACCAAATGTATCTTCAGAAAATAAAGTTATTGTAAATCCAGGTGGTATATCAACACGATATATACTATTATTTGAAATTCCAGCAGCCATTAATGCAGCAGTATCATAAATACCAGCAGCTAAAGTTGTTGGTTCTTCTTTATCAGTTGTATAAAAAGTTGCCAAATCAATTGTATTTTGAAAAAATTGTTGGAAAAAATTATTCATATACATTCTACTAAGAAATAAATATTATTTAAATATTTTTATAAAAAATTGAAATATAATACATTTTAATTATAGTTTAATACTTATATGAATTCTAGTAATTTAATAAAAAATGCAAAAAATTGGATACTACTAGATAAACTTATAGAAAGTCCTAATTCAGTTATATATAATATTGCTCCAATTATAGATGAGAATACACCAGAAGAAGATATAAAAGATTTATCTTCAACTAAATGGATTGTTAAAATATGTCCAGATAATGTTGAAAATTTAGTTATTGAAGAACTAAAGTTATATGATAATGATTTATTTGTTAAAATACCAAAGAACATAAACTTTCGAAATAACGGAGTACTTCAAAATAATTGGTATACTATGGAGAAATTAGATTCTAGCATTGGTGAAAATTATATATTTGCTAGAAAGAAGATATATGAATTGGGAAAATATATGATTAATTTCTTTGAATGGTTACATGTTAAAGAAAATAAAATTTATGGAGATATTAAAACAAATAATATTATGATAAATAAAAAAGGAAAAAAAAGTCAATTTGTTATTATAGATTATGAAACTATATCAACACCAGATTTAAGATATATTTGTGATGAAAAATCATATAATAATTATTATTACTTTTATATTGGGTGTGATTTTGCTAAACCTTATTTTTCTTATAGAATGGATTTACAGGCATTTGGGCATATTTTATTAGCTCTAGTTTTATCAACAGATAGTTATCACGTATTTGAATGGCAAAACTCTGCTTATAGTTTATATAAAACAAAAACTCAATTAAACTATTTCAAAGATTTAATTAAAGAAAAAGAAAATACATCTATAGTTATCTCCAATCCAAAACATAAAGTATTAATTGATAAATATTTTGAAATTATAAAAGAACAAGAATGGTATGCTAGTCCTAATGTAGAAGTTTATGATAAATTAAAAGATCTTTTTGCAAGCAATCTAGTTTTAGTTTGATTATTAATATTTGATTATAATTATAATAAATCAAGAGAAGCTAGTAAATTAGTTTTTTTACTTGCTAAAATTCTTGCATTTTCTTTAGCTTCTTTTATTTTTAATTGTTCTTCTTCAGATAATCTTAATTCATTTATTAAATCACTATTAAGGTCTAAAATTAATCCATCCTTTAATTGAACATACCATTTAAAAGTTGGTGGAATTGAATATAATGGGAGACTATAAATTTTTTTTATTGTTTTATTTCCTTCGTAAAACCATTCAGATGACATTTATAATATATATATTTATTCTTTAATAAAAATTTACAATTTTTTTAAAAATAAAAATTGAATAATATTTTCTATACTTATTGTATTATTTAAATATGCCCGATTATGAGAAGAATATTAAGGATAAACGTAATAAAAAGTCGGATAAGGCGAAGGATAAGTTTGAAAGGAATGGGAAGATTAGCACCAAACATGTTCGGATGGTAGTAAAGCTACTCGAAAATCCTCGTCATAAATGTTGAGTCTTCAGTAGGAAAAAAGTATTTTTCTTTTATATTTGCGATATGTTCATATCCCATTTTTAAATACAGATTATATGCTAAATTACTTTTGCGAGTGTTTAAACATAATATTTTTTTATTATCATTTGATTTAAAATGAATATTAATTAATTTCTGAGCTAATCCCTTACCTCGATATTTAGGGTCAATACATAACATTGTAATTCCATAGAGGCTTTCCAAATGTAAATTATTTTCTTTAAAGTTTTCACCCTTTTCATTAATAGGTTCAAATACATCAGAAGGGTCACAAGGTGTTATGTAATTTTGTAGCATTAGCCCTACTATATTTTTTTCACCAGATGCTTCTACTTTTTCAACTACATAAGAATCATCTAAACTTTGTTGCATCATTCTTTTATACCATCTATCACTTTGTTCAAAACAGTTATTATGACACTCAAACATTTTATCTAAATCATCTGGTGTGCCTTTTCTAATTTTAATACTTACTACTTGCATTACTAGTATAAATTGAAATATTTTTTATATAGATTTAATCTGTTATAATATAATGCTTGATTCAGAAAAAATAAAAGACTTTTTAGAAAATCCTAAAAAAGAATATAAAGTATTTAATTTAGGATTTAGTAAAAAAGAGAAGGAGGTATTTAAAAATTTTAAATTACCAAAACTTGGATTTACTCAAATTAACGATGAAATTAAATTAGCAAAATCTTTAGCATACACTTTTAATGGAAACATTAAAGATATGAAAGATATGAAAGATTTGAAAGAATTTTTGAGTGTGTTAGGTGATAATTCTCAGAAGAATCTTGAAATTTTAGAAAATAAAATTAAAGAAATAGCTAAAGAAGTTGTAACAGGATTTGGAAAGGCAAGTCCTGATGAGAAGTATTGTTGGTTGAATATTCGTATAACCTATAAAGATCCATTTTTCAATATTCCAAGATGGCATCACGATGGTTATGCATTTGAATCTAGAGGATATAAAAAAGGTCAAGCTAGTTATGTAATGGCATTTCAAGGTCCAGGAACTTTACTAATTAAAGATACTGGAAAGGTTATAGATAAATATAATGAAATTCAAAAGTTAAAAAAGCCAATTAAGTATGGAGAACCAGGTTGGGAAAAAGAAAGTATGAGAATTAGAAAATTAGAATATAAAGAATTAAAGAATGTAGACAAAATTCAATTAACAAATAATGAAGGATGTGTATTTTTTGCTTATCCTGGAACAGATAAAAAATTCAAACAAGGTGCTCTTCATTCAGAACCAAAGAAAGATACTTTTAGAATGTTTATGAAAATTATTCCAGGAACGAAGAATGAAATTAATGAACAAGTGGAAAAGTATGGTAGTTTCTATAAAGAGGAAAAAGATGAATGGCAAAAATTTAATGAAAAGCTATTATAAATGTCCAACTGGATGGCGACAAAAATAATTGATTTACATTTAGTATTAATTTTATTATTAATTATTTTTATATGAAATTTATAATCTAAATTTATTTATAATATAAAAATGGGAGGTCAAAATGATACCAGACCCCCGCCACCACCTCCTCCACCACCACCTCCTCCTCCTCCCCCTCCTCCACCCTACATCTGTCCACCTGATTGGCAACAAACACCAGACCCGGTTGATCCAGTACGTAAAGGAAATTGTTCCGGTTATTGTTCCGGAAATAATTATGTTTCTTTTAATTATGATAATAGAGACCCAAATACATATTCTAAATACACAAGTTTAGCTACTTATTGTAATAGTGTAGGTAATTCAAGCGCTATGATTTATACTGAACCCGTAAATACTAATCCCGTAACTACTACACAATCCTATACTTGTCCTCCTGGATGGATTCAGGATTCAACTGATTCTAAAAATGGAACTTGTGGCGTAGTATGTCCTGTTTTACCAGATGGTAGAATTCCAACAGCTATATATCCTTATGGGCCAAATCATCCTACTTATCCTGGATATCCTATAAATAGAAGGAGTGGCCCTGACTTGTGTAATGATATGATTAATCGTGTAGACTATGGTCGTACTTTTAATGATAGGATTAGTACTTGGCCTCCTAATAATACAATTACAACTAATACACCTCCTTCAGGAGGAACAACTGGTAATACATTTTCTCTTTATAATTTAGGTCCTGAAAGAGTTTCCCCGGTAATTACCCCAGTAATTGCTCCAGTAGTTGCCCCAGTAATTGCCCCGGTAGTTGCCCCGGTAGTTACTCCACGTCCTGAAGGACTTACAGACCCTTCAGGGTCTAGTATAACTGCCCCAATAATTGCCCCACAACTAACATCTTCCAGTCCCAAAACAAATAAAGGTTCTTCTCCACCAACTTCTTCTAAATCAACTATAATTCCTGGAATGGATGATATATACTTATATGGTTTTTTATCAGTTATTTTAATACTAATCTTATTATTAGTAATTATCAAATTATAAATAAAATTTAAAATCTAATTTTATTTATATAATATAAAATGGGCAATACTTCTAGTGCAGCGCCTCCTCCTCCTCCACCACCTCCTTCACGAGACTCAAATAATTGTATTATAGATGGGATTACTAATGAAGACCTATCTACAGCTAAACCAAGTCTATATAAATGTCCATCTGGTTGGGTTCAAAATAATTATGTAATTAGGGTAGATGGAATTCGATTTTCTTATAGTAGTGATGTTAATAGTGGTATTTGCACAAATCCTTATCTTGACCCTTGCAGCGCAAAAATGAAAACAGGATGGGTAGGATATGATTATGGTCAAACAAAATCTATTGCTAGATTTGGCTATGGACCATTATTTAATCAATACCCAAATAATGCTAATATTCCAGATGCAACACCAATTCCTAATGCAACACCAGATAATACAGTTAAACATCCTAATGCACCTGATATTTGGTTTTTTCCAAATCCTCCGCCATCAAATTGGATACTACTAAATCTTCCTAATTCTAGTGAAGCAAATATTCCATCAACTTATACTTGTCCAGAAGGATGGACACAGAATAAAGATAAAAGTGATTTATCAAGTGGAATTTGTACTAGTGTAGGTCGATATGAACCTGCTACAAAATTACCAGATACTGTATCTATATCTGGTGCTCGGGTATCACAAAGAAGTCAGTTATCACAGTTATACTCCTTTATTTTAGGGCCAATGTATACTTTATATTATGGACCAAAATATAATAAATGGCCAAATAATAATAATATTCCTTCCCTATCTGAATTATTAGTATTACCTCCGAGTGACTATAATCCTTTTAAAGATGAGGAAATTATTGAAAATAAAGCAAAAGTAACTACACCACCTCATTTTTACTATAAACAACGTCCTTATTATTGGCCAGCCCTTACTCCACCTGAACAAATTGAAAAACTCCCAACAGTTATTTATTCACAACAACCAACAATATCACCTCCCATAAGAAATCCTGAATTACCTCCTTATATAATTCCTATTGCCCCTACTATTGCCCCAACTATTGCCCCAACTATTGCCCCAACTATTGCCCCTTCTATTGCCCCTTCTATTGCCCCTTCTATTGCCCCTTCTATTGCCCCTTCTATTGCCCCAACTATTGCCCCTATTATAACCCCTAGACCAACTTCTAGTAAAAGCCCTAGTCCTTCAACATCTAAAACTTTAATTCCTGGAGTTCCTGATGAATATTTATATATTGGAATGGGCATATTTTTACTTTTAATTTTATTATTAGTAGTGTTTTTAATCTAAATTAATTTCTAAAAGAATTTAATGCCTGAAATTAATGAAATTAGAAAATATGCCGATTTTATAAAAGATAAAATAAAAAAAAATAAAATCCTTGATATTAACATATTAAATGGTCGCTATAAAACCCACGGACCCTTTCAGAAATATAATGCAATTAAAAAAGAACTACCTCTAAAATTATTAGATGTTAAAACCAAAGGAAAATTATTATATCTTGTTTTTGAAAATAACTTTTACATATTCAGTACTTTAGGCCTTTATGGTGGGTGGTGTTATTTGAAAGAAGGTTCTAATAAATATAACTTTTCTCAAACAGAGGAAGAGTGGTTATACTTTGACAATTTAAAAGAAAATGATTCATATTATATAAAAAATGCATTGAAACATTTGAATGTTGAATTTAGAACTAGTAAAGGTTCTTTATATTATTACGATGTATTATCATTTGGCTCATTAAAAGTTATTGAAGGTGAAGACGAATTAAATAAGAAATTAAAGACAATTGGACCGGATATTATGGAATCAGATACAACATTTGACGTTTTTAAGAATCAGATATTAAAAACTCGTAATTTAAATAAAGAAATAGGAATAGTTATAATGAATCAAAAGATAATATCAGGAATAGGAAACTATTTGAGAGCTGATATATTGTATATGTCTAAGATTAGTCCCTTTAGAAAGGTTGATAAGTTAACTGATAAAGAATTAGAAGCTATCTATAAAAATGCAAAAGTATTAACTTGGGGCGACTATGATATTAAAATGGCTAAAAAGCTAAAACTAATTTCTAAGGAAACTAAATTGCCACGTGATTACGATAGAATGTTTTTTGTTTATAGTTACGACGAAGATATTCACGGAAATAAAATAGTAAAGAAAGAGCTATATGAAGGGAGCCAAAAGAGGTTTATATATTATGTACCTTCTATTCAAAAATAATTGAATTAATTATAATCTAAAATAAATGGATTAAGATACAATGGAGAAAGACAAACTAAAACAACGCACTTTTATTGCCTACAAATTTAAAAAGCTGGCTAATTTTAATTATCCCGACGAGGATATATTTGCATTTATATATACCGATGGAAATACAATTAATAATCGTTACATTAGATATTATCTAAATGACAATGATAAAAATTTACTAGCATCAAGAAGATTAATTAATCATTACGCAGCAAAGAATGATATCAGATATGAAGATAGTATTGCTGTTCTGCATGAATTTTTGGAAAGTATTAAACCAATAAATATGAAAAATGAAATGCCATTATTTTTTTAAGTTTAGTAATATTATTATTTATATTTATAAATAATGATACCCTTACTATTACATACACATTCAGACTATTCTTTTGTATGGAAAGCGACAATTGGTTTACTATCAAAATATGCTTCAGAATATACTGTTTATTGGTGTAGCAATGAATTATGTGGTTTTGATTTACCTTCTAATTTTATTTATCATCAATATGATTCTAAATTAAATTGGAGTCACCGTATTAAACCATTATTAGAAAAGATTAATTCTAAATATTTAATTTACATACAAGAAGATTATTTATTAGTAGACTATATAGATAATGAAAAGATAAAATATTTGATTGATTTTATGGATGAAAAGAAAGTTGATTTTATGATGAGCTACCTTACTTGGGAAATAATTTATGGTATGCCTATAAAATCAAAATATGAAGATTATCTTTTTGCTAAAATTAAAGGACATTACAATCAACCAGCTATTTGGAGTAAAGAATTATTTGGTAAAATGGTTGATTTAGATATTACTTTACCACAAATTGAATCTACTAAAGTATATAATTTAACAAATAATGCAAACTGTTGGGCAATAATTAATGTTAAAAATAAAGATGTCTCTATTCCTACTTTGTATTTTCCACATGTGCACGCTATACATGAAAAAAAATGGACTTTTAAAAGATACCCTGAAATGAAAGCTTTATTAGAATTATATGATGTAGATACTAATGTTATAGCAGTTATGGAAGGATGGATAACTCATTATAAATAAAAATTTTATTTTAATTATAATTTAAAAAAAAATCTAATTTATTATATATGGAATACAAATGTGCGCCAATGTTTAATTCAAATAATAATCAAGTAATAGCATTTTTATGTAATAAAGCAAAAACTATAGAAAATTTTAGTTCAGTAAATATGAACCAAAACATAACTGATAGTAATTCTGGTACAATGTCTACTGATACGATGTATCCTAATACGATGTATCCTAATACGATGTATCCTAATACGATGTATCCTAATACAATGTCTCCTGCTATTATGTCTCTTGAAACAATGTCTGTTGAAACAATGTCTCCAGGTACGATGTCTCCAGGCATGATGTCTTCTAGTATGATGACCCCTGGTACGATGTCTACTGGTATGATGTCTCCTGGTATGATGACTCCTGGTATGATGACTCCTGGTATGATGACTCCTGGTATGATGACTCCAGGTATGATGTCCCCTGGTATGATGTCATCACCTCCAATATATAATCCTACTATTAGTTCCGATACTAAATAGTGATTGATTTAAAAAATAAATATATAAATTATTTTATAATGTATATATATAATAATGCTTCCAAAATATAAAAAACCTGATTATTCAGTAGCTGATACACCTTGTCCTCCTGGCTGGACTCATTCTGGTCCCTACAAAGGCTCTTTTATCTGTAGTAATAATTGCAATGGTGTTTTTTCTTATATGAATGCCGACGAAGGTGGTTATAATTCTAATGACCCTACTGATTATTGTAGTTCTGCTACAGTGTACAATCCTTTAGAAAAATTTTCTTCTAATCAATCTGGATTTACTCCTCCTAAAAAAAAATGTAATAAAAATCAAGTTGAAGTTGATAAAAGTTTAACCAATGGATTATCTCCTAAAGTACAAAAATTTCTTTTAACTCAAACATCCTTAGCAACCACTAAAGTTGAATGTTTTTATGCTGATACTAATTTATTACAACTTGGTTCTTTAGAAGCAGACGACCTTGTTGGCGGAGATTCTAGAAATCCTAATAATTTAGGACAAGCTTATGTCGAATCTTGTAATGAACTAATATGTCCCGCTGGATTTACTTCTAAGAATAATAATTGCCAAATTTGGGATGAGGCAATTGCTAAAAGCAATTAGAGGCAATTGCTAAAAGCAATTAGAAGCAATTAAAAATTAGAGGATAATAAAAAAATTGATTTTATAATATTATATATTTATAATATTATATTATATGTCATTTATAAGCCATTTTAAATATCTTCTAGATTATTTAAGTGTTAATAAAACTAATATTGAGTTTAATGAATCTTCTAAAACAATAACATTTAATAAGAAAGAATTTATGAATTTATGGAATAAAATTTCTACTTTTAAAATTAATTGGCAAATCTTAGATAATAACTTTAAACTCTATGGATTTGAGAGAATAAATGGAGGAAAAGATAGAATATGTATTTATAAGTTACCTGATTCTTTTGAGCTGAATAATTTCGATGATTCAAAAGAAAATAAAGATGATTTGGAGACAGTAATCTTAGATGATGACGATGTAGATTCATTGTGTGATTTTAATCACGAAGATGGATTATTATCTGTTAATTTAAATAAAGATCTTCTTACTTAAAATTATATTTTAATTGAACTAAATTATTTAGACATAGGATCATAAAGTGTCCAATGAGCAGGATATGCAGGAGGAGCATATCCAGCAGCACCTATACCTACTGTCATAATGTAAAAAACATGATCGAATGTAACAATATCATTTACTTTATAAGTTACAAAATTATCATAATTTGGCTTGTAGGGTAACCAATATTGTTTATGATTTATAGGATTGTAACCAGCTGCGCCAATAAATTTAGGTAAAATATATGATTTACCATTGTATATAATTACATCTTTTTCTTTATATGTTTTACTATTGTCATAGGCATAAGGTGTAGGATTATAAAGTTTCCAATGTGCAGGATTTCCAATTGGATCATATCCAGCAGCACCTATACCAACTGTCATAATGTAAAAGTTATTTTGAAATAAAACAATGTCATTTACTCCATAAGTTACAAAATTATCATAATTTGGTTTAAAGGGCAACCAATATTGAGAATGTTTAACAGGATCATAACCAGCTGCACCAATAAATTTAGGTAAAATATATGAATTATCTTTGTATATAACTATATCTTTTTCTTGATATGTTTTACTGTTGTCATAAGTGTAAATAGATTTTGTAACTGGCATAGTAACTGGCATAGCGACTGGTGTAGGTATAGGAATATCACAATTAGCATAATTAGGGTCAGAAGGATCAATATTAATTATAAAACTAGAATGAATAATTGGATTAGGGGGGGTTCGGTCAAATTTATCTTTCAAGAAATAATTTTCATCAATCAATGATTGGTTATCAGAAGGTAAATTATATTTTTTTAAACCTTCTATAAATCTTTTATTATATATATCTGCTGCATCATCATAAGCTTTCGCCGCAGCTAGAAACAATGGTGCTTGAGTTGCGAGTTGTTTTTCATGTAGTTTTTGTACAGTTTTATTAAATCTTGGTATTACGCATAGGTCATCACCAACAAGAGTCTTTCTTGCAGCATTATATTCCTCAGCAAAATTGACTGCAGCCATATGATATGCAGCATATTGAGGATTATTTTCTAAAGCTTTATCAAAATCATCAGATACGGGAATTGATATGTCATAAATAAATTTATTACGCGCAACTTTATATTCTGGTGTTCCTATTTTTAAAGGTGTAGAGGTAGATACAATTGGACTAATTACAACAGAAGAAGACTTAACAGAAGATGAAGAAGGAGAATTAACAGAAGAAGGAGACTTAACAGAAAAAGAAGAAGGAGAATTAACAGAAGAAGGAGAAGATTGAAAACCTTCTCTAGAGTTGCACATATAACCTATAATTTCATTGTTACTTTGAGCGTTATACATAGGAGCACAAGTCATATTTAAATTTTTTAAATTAAAAGACATTTTATATATATTAATTTAGATATTTTTATAATCGTTTGAGTTATATAAATAAGATATGATGATAAAGATGGATTGTTTGTGATTTTAAAAAAGTTTCTTGTTTTTTAAAATCGTTAAAACTAAGTTTAAACGAATTTATAAAGGAACAGGTGGTCCACTCCAATTATAAAGGCTACCATTAGGAAGTATAGCACAGACTTTTACTTGAACAGCAACTTTTGTAAGTTCAACTCCTTGATATTGTTGTCCAAATAAATGAATATTTTTTTCATCAAAATAATTTAAATTTGTATCAACATGTTTATCCCAAAATTTTTTACCTTCTGGTCCTAAATAGAACATTAGAACATTTTCACCAGAATCATCATCAATTCTTTTAAATCCAGGTTCAACTGGTGTACCATCTGCATTTGTATAAGAATATTTTGGTGTAAAAGAAGTATTATTTGCATATGTTTTGTCATTTGAATCTGCTCCATTTACATAAAAACTTTTATAAATACGACTTACATCATTTGTTGTAAAACAAATCATAAATCCAGGTTTTAGAGTAGGATATTTTGCAAACCAAGACATAATATTATTATAATTTACAATTCCTTGATTATTAGTTGTTGAATCAGGTACAATAAGACGACCTGGATGAAAATTATCATTTACACTTAACCATATAGCCATTACATTTGGATCAGGGTATCCTGTTGCAGCACCCAACAAATTAGATTGATAATATAATGGAATCCAATAATTAACATTACAATTTGAAGGATTATTTATAATACCAGTATCAAACGAATTTATTATATTATTTTTATCAAATTTAACAGATTGTGTAAAAATACGTCCATAACCATCACTATTTTTATTTTGATAGACAGGTGAAGGAAAAGATTTAGGTAAATCATAATTTGGATATGGAGCTGCAGAAGGGTCGGGCTTACATTGTATCAGAGGTGTTTGTCGAGGTAAAGGCTTTGAAGGTAAAGGCTTTGAAGGTAAAGACTTTGAAGCGGAAGAAGATTCAAAACCTTCTCTAGAGTTGCACATATAACCCATAATTTCATTATTATTTTGAGCGTTATACATAGGAGCACAAGTCATATTCAAATTTTTTAAATTAAAAGACATTATATTAATTTAGATTTTTATTTTTTTTTTTATATTTTTATATTTTATAGTATTAATTGAGATTAGTAGAGAAGATATTGTAATAGTAATATTAGATAATGTAAATTTGCTTTATTAATTTCTACAAGATTCATTAGGAGTAGGATTAACAATATTAAATATATCAGGAGATATTTTAGAATTATCTGTTGGTAGTAAACGAGGTGTAATTTCAAGCAAAAAATCATGAGATAAACCATATTTATAAAACACTAAATTACTCATACTTTTAAAATATGGTTCAGTTATCTTATTAAAACAATCTGCATAATTTTTATAATCAGGATTACTTTTAAAAGTATTAAATGCCTTATTTATACTTCTATTTAATTCTAAATCTTGACAATATACATAATTAGAAGGCGCACCCCTTGGTGGTACTGGTCTTTTTTCTCTATTATTTCTAATTCTTTCTAATTCTTTATTATATATATTTATAGAAGAAACAACACTAGGAAATTTACTTTTACACTTTTCTATTTCAAAGTTATAAGTATTAACCAAAGAGTTTACAGCTGGATCACTCCAAAATGCTTGCACAAAGTTATACCAACCAGCTGCATTTTGTCTAGAAGGTGGAGCACAAATATTAGTTTTACAATTAACACTCAAACATTGATTATCTGAGTTACAGGGTGCATAAAGTGGTAAAAGAGGAGGATAAATAGAAGGTGGTCCACTCCAATTATATAAATTACCATTAGGCAATATAGCACATACTAATACTTGAATACGAACATAGTTAAGATCAATACCTACATTTAATTTTCCAAAATCTTTAATATTTCTATCATCAAAATAATTTGAATTTTTATCAATGTATTTTTTCCAAAATTGTGTACCTTCTGGTCCCAAATATAACATCATAATATTCTGATCAAGAAAATCAGGATTAGTAAGTCTTTTTTGTCCAGATGGAAGTGGTGTACCATCTGAAAAAGTATTAGAAAAAGTTGGTTCAATTTTTGTGTAATTTGCATATTTTTTATCAGTTGGGATAGTAGCATAAAAACTTTTTTTAACCGGTAATATTTCTTTATAATCGATTAAATTAATTATAAATCCTGGTTTTAAAATTGGATATTGGGAAAACCATCCCATAATATTATTATAATTTGAAAGTCCTTGAGTCATGTTTTCTGATTTATTTAAAAGAATAGAAGGCTGAGTTATAGTATTAGCTCCACTTATAGTCAAATATAAAGATATTATATCTTTATTTGGTTGTCCAGTTTCAGAATTATAAAAATTAGTAGTATCAAATAATGGAATCCAATATGGAGATTGTGTTGTTAAAAAAGAATTTATTATTTTATCTCTATCATAAGCAGAAACAGGTTGATAAAATACAGTTGGTTTAATTTCTCTTTCATCGTGATAAATTGGTTGATAAGTTTGAGGTAAATCAAAAATTTTATTAGTTCCAGTAATAGAACCAATACGAGTATATGGAATATTAGTACCTCCACTAGGAGTAGAACCGCTAGGAGTAGCTCTAATAGTAGATCCACTAGGAGTAGTTCCACTAGGAGTGCTTCCACTAGGAGTAGTTCCACTAGGAGTAGTTCCACTAGGAGTGCTTCCACTAGGAGTAGTTCTAATTGTAGTAGTTCCACTAGGAGTGTTTCCACTAGGAGTAGATCCACTAGGAGTGCTTCCGCTAGGAGTAGTTCTAATTGTAGTAGTTCCACTAGGAGTAGATCCACTAGGAGTGCTTCCGCTAGGAGTAGTTCTAATTGTAGTAGTTCCACTAGGAGTAGCTCTAATAGTAGATCCACTAGGAGTAGATCCAGTAGAAGATTCAAAACCTTCTCTAGAATTGCACATATAACCCATAATTTCATTGTTATTTTGAGCGTTATACATAGGAGCACAAGTCATATTTAAATTTTTCAAATTAAAAGACATTATATTAATTTAGATTTTTTTATTTTTTAATTGTTTTATATAACTAAAGTTTTGGTTTTATACTAAATTATTAAATTATTTATAGAATTACTTGATATAAATAAATTAGGAAAATATTGTGATAGGAATATTAGCACGACACCTTAGGTTCAGGATCAGGACCAATTTCATAAAGATCAGGACTAAATTTAGCACCTTCTGGATTAAAGATATTACGCACAAAATCCTTTTGTTGTAAAATAACATTACTATAATCTTCAGGCAAACCATAGGATGGTAATATTTTTTTCATAGAATTAGAAAATTCTTCATAATTCAAATTATTACATTTTGCAAAAACTTTATAATCTGATGCCATTACAAGTTTTTCATAATAAAAATTTAGCAATTTATTTTTATCTTTCATAATACACCAGTTATATTTTAAATGTCTTATTTTAGGCTCTCTTAAATTTAATGGCAGTTTTAATTCTTTAATGTAATTTTCGTAAGCTGCCGCTGCTTTAGGATACTTTTTATCACAAGCATTTCTTTTTGTTGCATAATCACCAATTAATCTACCATACACATAACCGTGAAAATTACTTGTTGCTTTATTCCATTCTAATGAATTTACCTTGAAAGGACTAGGACCAGGGCTAATGCGAGGACCAGGACCAGGGCTAGGAGTAATGCGAGGGCCGGGACCAGGGCCAGGAGTAATGTGAGGGCCAGGACCAGGGCCAGGAGTAATGCGAGGGCCGGGACCAGGGCCAGGAGTAATGCGAGGGCCGGGACCAGGGCTAGGAGTAATGCGAGGGCCGGGACCAGGTGTAAAGTGAGAGCTGGAATCAATTAGTTTAGTCCAAATTTGAGGTTTACTATCTGGTGAGTTACCTACACCTATATATTTATTTAACCTATATAAACTTCCATTAAAAATAACTTCATTACCTACATCATACATTAAGGAATTATTATATGGTTGTCCATTTTTATAATTTTTTGAAGGATCAGTTAAATTAATCCATACTTGAGGTTTATATTCTGGTGAAAAACCAGATGAACCAATAAATATAGTTAACCTATATAAACTTCCATTAAAAGTAACTTCATCACCAACCATATATACTATGAAATTATTATATGGTTGTCCATTTTTATAATTTTTTGAAGGATCAGTTAAATTAGTCCATATTTGAGGTCTATCATCCGGTGATATATCATAATTATCAACATATTTATTTAACTTGTATACCATATTGTTAAAAGTAATTATATCACCTAATTTGTAGACAACTTTATTACTATAAAGAGGATAAGTAGGACCAGGACCAGGACCAGGGCTAGGACCAGGACCAGGACTAGGACCAGGACCAGGACCAGGACCAGGTCTTACTAAAGGAATAGGTGGTCCAGACCAATTATATAAGTTACCATCTGGTAATATAGCACATACGCTTACTTCAACAAGAATTTGATCAACTAGAGTACCTTTATATAGTTGTCCAAAATATTTAATATTACTGTCGTCAAAATAATTTAAATTTTGATCAACGTATTTATTCCAAAAAATTTTACCTTCTGGTCCTAAATTTAACACCATAGTATTATTAGCAGGATCATCAAAATTAGTTAGTCTTTTAAATCCATTAGGAGTTGGTGTACCATTTTTAAATGTAGTAGAATAAGTTGATTTATGAGAAGACGGATTTGCATAGTCTCCAGTTGAAGCTGTAGCATAAAAACTTTTATCATTTGTTCCAGATAAAGTAATCGCAAATCCGGGTTTTAATTGAGGATAATTTGCAAACCAAGCCATAATATTATTATAATTTAAAATCCCTATATTATTGATTTCTGTCTCATCTACAATAATTTGATCTTCTTCATAAAGACCCTTTTCATTTATGAATCGAGTAATACGCTCTTCAGTTATAATTAAAGATAAAGACACTACATTTGGATCTGGATATTCGGTGAAAGCATTATATACGCTAGAATTATTAAATAATGGTATCCAATAATTATCATTACAATTTGAAGGATTTTTATCAAAATTATTAACTACAAAAGAATTTATTATTGTATTTGTATCATATGTAAGATGTTGATATAAATAGGATTTTTCTTTTTTAAATTTTGGTGGTAATGGATAAGACTTTGGTAAATCAAAAATTGGAAATAGTGTTGCTTCAAGATTAAGATTACATTTTATCAGAGGCGTAGATGAAGAATCATTTACTTTAGTCCAACTTTTAGGTGTATTGTCTGGTGAATTGCCTGAACTAATAGATTCAATTAATCTATATAAACTTCCATTAAAAGTAATTTCATTACCTATATCATACCTTATTAAATTATTATATGGTTTTCTATTTTTATAATTTTTTGAAGGATCAGTTAAATTAGCCCATATTTGAGGTTTATTTTCTGGTGAAAAACCTGCTGAACCATTATATTTAATCAATTTATATAAACTTCCATTAAAAGTAATTTCATCATATAATTTGTATACATTATTATTATTATAAAGCTTTGCAGTGGAAGTAGATTGAAAACCTTCTAGCGTTTTATTATTAACGTCACACATATAACCCATAATTTCATTGTTACTTTGAGCATTATACATTGGAGCACAAGTCATATTTAAATTTTTCAAATTTATAGACATTATATAAATTTAGATTTTTTATTATATTTAAAGATTAAATATAATAAAATATAATGTTTAGTTGTTTTTCTAAAACTAAAGTTTTGGATAGTATAGTACCAATCAATGAAATTCCTCAGACTAATGTAGTCTCTCCTAAACTTATTCCTCAGACTAATGTAGTCTCTCCTAAAGCTATTAGTCCTGTAGTTAATACAGTATCTTCTCGTCCTGTTAAATTAAAATTAAGTGCACCAAAACGTAGCTTATTAGGCGACCCTTCACCAACTCCAGTTCCCAACCTACCTTTAAACAAAGTCCAACCACCTACTCCTGATTTAACTCCCGACGAAATTACCAAGATTCAAAAAAATCTTCAAATGTTGAAAGACTTTAACAAAGATTTATGGTTACAACAAACTGCAATTATTTCTGAAGTTTGGGCTAAACTCAAAGCTCAATATGACAGAGTTAAACAAAGTAGTACTAATTCTGCCGATGGAATGATTGCTGCAACAATTGAAGTAGCTGCTATGATTTTTGCAATAGGCGCTTTAATTCCTAGTCCACTTGAACCTGTTTTTGCAGTATTTGCTATTGTTTTAGGTACGACATCTTCTATATTATCCGATACATCTACTTCAACAATTACTGGAGGTGATGATTTATCTGGTTATACCGGAGATCACTATATGGTTAATAATGCAAATTATTATGCAATGACTAAAGCATTGGATTATTATTATGAACATACTAATGATTGTCGTGATTATATTTTTAGTTTTAAAGGTGTAGACAAAACCGCAACTTTAAGAGATTTAATTGATAAAGAATTTGAAAAGGGTATTTATTATGATAATTGGCTTTGTTTATGTTCTCGTATTTACCGTCGTAAGTTGGTAATGCCTGAATTAGTCAAACCTGAAAACCAATTTTTGGATATTTATTTTGTTCAAGATGTAATTGATGGTCCAGGTGTAGAACATGGTCATGTCTATCAACCTTGTGCTGCACCTCGTTTTATTGAAGAACCTTGGTATAAGAAAAATAAACATGGACCAGGACTTACACGTGAAAGAAACTTAGATGCAGAAGGAGTTGGTAAAGGAGTTGGTATTTGGTCTAATGCAGAAATTAGACATTTTCAACCTTCATACGTTGGAATTGATATATACGGAGGAGATAACACTGATTTAAAAGAAAATTATAGAAAATCAATTGGTGACTTTGTTAAAAGTTTTCCAAGTGCAATTGTATTTCCTTGGGAAATTAATGAAAGTAAGGTATATTCTCAAAAATATTATATTGTATCTGGATTTGCAAAACTTAAAGACGATGAAAATACTCCATTTTATACATTGTGCGATGGAGAATTCTTAAACTGGTTATTTATTGATGATGGCGCAGGTAATATTACAAATGTAAATGGAGTAATTTTTAGATATGAAGCTATGAGAACTAAGAACGCTGGATTTGCTAATGACTTGTTTTTACACGCTCAACAGGTTGGTGACTATAATCCTGGTCAAGTAGATAGTAAATATTCTGGATTAACTTTTGCATATGGGCCTACCGATAGCAGTGACATAAATAAGAAATTCCACGTTTACACTGGGGATTTATTGTTAAAGAATTTACCTCAATAGAAAAAATGAAAATATTAATTATTATTTTATATATATAATATAATAATTATGATTTATAAATGCAAGTGTGGGTTTATCGCTATCAATAAAGGTTATCTTGATGCACATAATAAAATAAATCACGAGAAAGAACGCATCTATCCTTGCCCTTTGTATGGATGTGAATACCGTGCAACTAATAACACTGTTTTAAAATGTCATATTCGGACTCACACCAAAGTATATAAATACATTTGTGATGTATCTGGATGTAATTTTAGCACAAATTCATTTTGTAATCTCAAGTATCATACTTTTTCTCATACCGGAAAATATTTTTATCAATGTAAATTTCCAGGGTGTGAATATCACGGAAAAAGTTTGTATAATTTGAATATTCATAAACTAAGTCATTCTTATATTTGTCAGGTTAGTGGGTGTTATTATAAAACAATGCAATCAGAAGCATTTACCATTCATATGAGAACTCACACTGGTGAAAGACCTTTTCCTTGTTCTATACAAGGGTGTGATTATAAAGGAATTAGTAGTTTTCATCTGAAGGCTCATTTAAGAAGTCATGATTTGATTTAAAAAATAGTTTATATTTTATAAATATGAATGAGATAGGATTTTATTGTTTATCATATAAAAATAAAAAACGAGAACAAATAGAAAAAGTTCTTAATGCTTTAAATATTAAAGCAAATATACACAGCGGTATTGAGGTAACTAATGATAGATTAGAACAAAATACTAAAAGATGTTGGTCAATATGTTATGGTCATCTTGATATGATTAATACTTTTTACAATTCAGAATATAAATATGGTATCTTTTGTGAAGATGATATTATCATAAGAAACGATTTTATGAAACATCTACCATCAATCATTGAAAATTTTAATGATTTAAAATTAGATATTCTTTTATTAGGTTATTTATGTGAAAATCCAATCGATACTTATTGTAATTTTCCTCTAATAAAAGAATCACCACCTTTTAAATATCTTGGTTATCCTGAAGAATTATGGGGAACGCAATTGTATTTAATATCAAAGTCACATGCTTGTAATATTTTAAATAAATATAACAGTGATTATGCAAATAAAACTATCGATGATAAATCACTTAAGCCATTTGCAGCAGATTGGACTATAACTAAAGAAGGTAATCGTGCATTGATATATCCTTTAATTGCTATAGAAAATAAAAATGATGACCCAAGAGAATACGCGTATCAAAGATGTCATATTAGTTGTTATAATTTTTCATATGATAAAAACTTATTTTAAAAAAATATTTAATTTTAGCATTGAGAGGAATTGTTAATGTGTATTGTTTTAATTAAAAAATTGATTTATTAACTTATTCATTAATAATTTAAAATATTAATGTCCTTAGAAACTAAATATGAGGAAACTAATCAAAATATAAAATATTTTCCAAATTTTATATTAGAATTAGATTCTTTAAAAATTTTAAATTTATCAAATAATTTACTTGTTCAAATACCTAATAAAATATATGAACTAACAAATTTAGAAGAACTATATTTAAAAAATAACAATTTGAAAAAAATACACGATGGAATATGTAAATTAAAAAATTTACATACTTTAAATATTTCTAGTAATAATATTTCGATTATATCAAATCAAATAAATAAATTAGTAAATTTAGAAAGTTTAAATTTGAGTAATAATGAATTGAGTAGTTTACCATTATCATTTTATAAATTATGTAATTTGAAAAATTTAGATCTTTCAAATAATAATTTTAAATATATCAATATTAGTATTTGTAAATTAAGAGGGCTTGAAAAGTTAAATTTGAAAAATAATAAAATAACTTATTTAACTAAAAATATTAAATACCTTACAAATTTAAAAATATTATTAATCAATAATAATTTTATTGATAAATTACCTGAAGAAATTCAAAGTATGGATAATCTTGAAGAAATAAATATAGAAAACAATGCTTTTAAAAAATTTCCAGTTAGAATTTTACAAATCCCTAGATTAATATATTTATATAATCAAGATAATGAACCTTTTAATATTGATGAACTTAGAAAAAAATACTTGAGTAATAATTTAGATTTTTTAAAAATTCAAGTTAAAGACTTTAAAGTATCTAATTATTTAAATAAATTATGGAATTTTAAAGAAGTCAATAATCCAATATTTAATACAAATAATAATAAAATTAATGAATTATTAGATTTAATAAAAAATAAAAATAAAAAAGAAATTGATAACAATTTAATAAAATTGTTAGATAAAGATTCATCAAAAGAAGAATTTTCAAAAAGATTAATAAAGAATTCAAATGAATTAGAAAAAATAGATATTAAACCATATGAATTTGAATTTAAAGAAAATGTAGAAATGAATAA
>Ga0114967_10000463_pt1 | contig 34665 bp, 32 predicted proteins | sample M_130628_MF_Meta_FD_92639 | JGI IMG/M metagenome (GOLD analysis project Ga0114967, IMG submission 92639) | Freshwater microbial communities from Lake Montjoie, Canada to study carbon cycling - M_130628_MF_MetaG | ecosystem: Environmental > Aquatic > Freshwater > Lake | place: Lake Montjoie...
AAGACACAATAGATGTCACCCTGAGCTTGTCGAAGGGTGATTCAAGGCTTCGATCTTAGAATCACCCTTCGACAAGCTCAGGGTGACATCGAGTTTTTTTGTGAATCAAGGGATAATCACCGAATTTTTAGTGGCGTTGATTCTATCTTTTGAGTCAAACTTCAAATCCATATGGACCCCGTCGTGAAGACGGGGTGACGGATTATTGTTTGGAGAAAAAACTAAAGTTTTGTTCGTGCTTACGGACAGAATAAAGTTTATTCTTAACTAAACTTATATTCCTACGGACAAACTAAAGTTTGTCATCCCGTCTTCGCGACGGGATCCATACAAGTTTGAAGCAAGAAACAGTTTTCTAGTTTTTTCTTAAGCAGCGTCAGTTTTGCGTTTTTTTTCTGCAGCTTCTTCTTTTGCAGCAGATTTTTTCAATTTCGCAACGCCAAGTTTTTCACGAATTGCATTTTCCAACTCTTCGGAAACTTTAGAATTTTCTCTTAAGTAATTTTTAGTATTTTCTTTTCCTTGTCCGATTTTAGCATCTTTATAAGCATACCAAGAACCTGATTTTTCAAGGATTTCATATTTAACCGCTAAGTCGATAATTTCGCCAACGCGAGAAATTCCTTCGCCGTAAATGATTTCAAAATCTGCGGTTTTGAAAGGTGGAGCAACTTTATTTTTTACAACTTTAACTTTGGTTTCATTGCCCAAAACTTCTTCTTGATCTTTGATCGCGGTTCCTCTGCGGATGTCTAATCTTACAGAAGCGTAGAATTTTAAAGCGTTTCCACCTGTGGTAGTTTCTGGAGATCCAAACATCACGCCGATTTTCATTCTGATTTGGTTGATGAAAATTACGGTAGAGTTGGTTTTTGAAACTGTTGAAGTTAATTTTCTTAAAGCTTTGCTCATTAGACGCGCTTGCAATCCCATTTGATTGTCCGCCATTCCGCCTTCAAGTTCAACTTGCGGAACCAAAGCTGCGACTGAGTCGATAACGATTAAATCAACAGCTCCAGAGCGAACTAAAGTGTCGGCAATTTCAAGAGCAGCTTCACCGTTATCTGGTTGAGAGATAATCATTTCGTCTAAGTTGATGCCAAGATTTTTAGCGTAAGCTGGATCAAAAGCATGTTCAGCGTCAATGAAAGCGCAAGAAAGACCAGCTTTTTGGGCTTCAGCAATTGCGTGCAAAGTTAGAGTGGTTTTCCCCGAAGATTCTGGGCCGTAAATTTCAATAATTCTTCCGCGTGGATAACCGCCAACACCAAGTGCCACATCAAGCGCCAAAGATCCGCTTGGAATAACCTCGATATCAGTGATTGGTTTTGAGCCAAATTTCATGGCTGAACCTTTGCCAAATTCTTTGTCAATTTGGGCGAGTGCTGCGTCTAATGCTTTTTTACGGTCGTTCATATTTCTCCTAGATTTTTGGGTTTGTTAATTGGGGTTTGTTATTTTTTTAGTAAGTTAAGCATGGTTTGACCAAGTGAAGCAGGGCTTTCAGCAACTGCAACACCAGCTGATTTCATGGATTCAATTTTGCCTTCCGCACCACCTTTTCCGCCAGAAATGATTGCACCGGCGTGACCCATTCTGCGTCCTTCAGGAGCAGTGCGGCCAGCGATGAAGCCAACAGTTGGTTTGCTGCGACCTTTTTTAGCTTCTTGTCTTAAAAATTCTGCAGCTTCTTCTTCATCGGTTCCGCCGATCTCGCCAATCATGATCATAGCTTGAGTTTCAGGATCAGATAAGAATAAGTCTAAGCAATCGATAAAGTTGGTTCCGTTGACTGGATCGCCACCAATTCCAATACAAGTGGTTTGGCCCAAGCCAGCTTTTGTGGTTTGGTGAACTGCTTCATAAGTTAAAGTTCCTGAGCGAGAAACGATGCCAATTGAACCTTTTTTGTGAATGTGTCCTGGCATGATACCGATTTTGCATTCATCTGGAGTGATAATGCCCGGGCAGTTTGGTCCGATTAATCTAGATCTCGAGCCAGCTAAAGCCTTTTTAACTTTAACCATATCAAGAACTGGGATGCCTTCAGTGATGCAAACAATAAGTTCGATTTCAGCTTCAATTGCTTCTAAAATTGCATCAGCTGCGAATGGGGGTGGAACGTAAATTACTGAAGCATTGGCGTCAGTTTTTCTTCTGGCATCAAAAACAGTGTCGAAAACGGGAAGGCCTAAATGAGTGGCGCCGCCTTTCCCAGGAGTAACACCGCCAACCATTTTGGTTCCGTAAGCAGCTGCTTGTTCAGAGTGGAAAGTGCCTTGGGCTCCAGTGAAGCCTTGGCAGATAACTTTGGTATTTTTGTTAACTAAAACTGACATTGGTTTTAAAAATTAGTTTGAAATTTCGGCAGCTTTAACTGCTTGTACAATTTTTTGTGCAGCATCTGCAAGGTCATCAGCTGAAATTACAGCTAAGCCAGAGTTGGCGATGATTTCTTTGCCAAGTTCTACATTGGTTCCTTCGAGGCGAACAACCAAAGGCACGCTTAAGTGAACTTCTTTTGCTGCTTCAAGAATACCGTTAGCGATGATGTCGCAACGCATGATGCCGCCGAAAATATTCACCAAAATTCCTTTTACGTTAGCGTCAGAAAGAATGATTTTGAAAGCTGCGGTAACTTTTTCACGAGTTGCTCCGCCGCCAACATCTAAGAAGTTTGCTGGAGATGAACCGTAAAGTTGGATAATATCCATAGTAGCCATTGCAAGACCAGCTCCGTTAACCATACAGCCGATTTTGCCATCCATTTTAATATAATTTAGATCATATTTAGAAGCCTCGATTTCAAGAGGTTCTTCTTCATCTAAATCACGAAGCACTTTGATATCGTCATTACGGTGTAAAGCATTGTCATCGAAATTAATTTTGGCATCTAAAGCGATGATTTCGCCTTCATTAGTTTCAACTAGAGGATTGATTTCGATTTGTGAGCAATCAGTTTCGGTGAAAGCTTTATATAAAGAAAAAATTAATTTAGAGAATTTTTTCAAAGTTTCGCCAGAAAATCCAAGAGCAAAACCTAATTTGCGAGAGTGACAAGATTGAATTCCAGAAGCAGCATCAACAACAACGGTAATGATTTTTTCAGGATGTTTTTCAGCAACTTCTTCGATTTCAACACCACCTTCAGTTGATGCCATGAAAACAATGGCTTTGGTTTTGCGATCAACTACTACTGATAAATAATATTCTTTTTTAATGCTTGAGCCAGCTTCAACATAAAGTCTTTTAACCAATCTGCCTTCAGGCCCAGTTTGGTGAGTGATCAAAGTCATTCCTAAAATTTGCGAAGCTTTTTCTTTAACTTCTTCAACTGATTTTACAACTTTAACGCCACCCGCTTTTCCGCGGCCACCGGCGTGGATTTGTGCTTTGACAACGAAAATTTTATTTCCCGCGGCTTCTAATGCTTTTGCAGCTTCAACTGCCTCTGGAACTGAAAAGGCTGGATGACCTTCAGGCACGGCAACGCCGAATTTTTTAAGCAGACTTTTAGCCTGATATTCGTGGATATTCATTTGTAAGTTTGATTTTGAAATTGAAACTATTTTAGGTGTCCAAATCGAAGGGCGCGTACAATAAATTTCAATTTTAACTTGGCAATCACATAATGAAAAATATCTTGGTGACAAGGGTAAAAAATCGGGCGGAAGAAATGCTTAAAGTCATTGAACAAGAAGGATTTACAGCATTTTGTGAACCGCTTTTCTCGGTTAAAAAAATTTTCTTAGATCAAAAAATACCAAGAGAAATTTCTGCTATCATAATAAGTAGTTTAAATGCTTGTGAGGCTGTAATTGATTTTGGATTACCAAAAAATGTGAAAATTTTTGCTGTCGGAAAAAAATCGGCACAAAAATTAATTGAATTTGGTTTTACAAATATTGAATTTGCACCAAAAAATTCCGCAGAATCTTTGCTAAATTTAATTATTGAATCTGAAGAAAATAAATCATCATCAATTCTTTATTTTCATGGTTCAATCGTGAGTTTAGATTTTAAAAAAGAATTAGAAAAATTGGGTTTTAAAGTAGAAAATATTTTAGCTTATAAAACTCAAGAAATACCAAATTTTTCTGATGAATTATTGCAATTTGTTAAAAATAATTCTTTCGACCAAGTTTTACTTTTTTCGCAAAATAGCGCCAAAATCTTTTTTAAATTAGCCGTCAAGAACAATCTGCTTGAATATTTTAAAGACGCGCAGCTACTATGTTTAAGTGAAAAGATTCTTCACGATGTAAGAAATTATGGCTTCACCAATTCTGCAACTTTTGATCAATTTCCAATTTTAAATAATTTTTATGACTGAAAGCTTGGACGCAAAAAATCAGGAAAATAAAAATAACAGCGTCAAAAAAAGACAAAGTTTTTTGACAAAATTAATCATTTTAGTATCGCTAATTTTATTTGGTTATTTTGGCTTTAAATATTGGCAGGTAAAAGCAGCGCAGAAACAAGCGACCAAGTATTTAGTTGAAAAATATGACAATATCGACAGTGAGATTTTTGATCTTTCTTCAGATCACGAAAACACCGACCCACATGGTTTACCCGATCTAACAGTGAATGAATTAAAAGAAAAAGGTGCGGAATTTATTTATCAAATGTTACTGAAAAATCAGGTGCAAATTACTGATTTAAGAGAGCAAATTTTAGCACTTAAAAACGATGTTAAAAAATATAAAAATCAGGAAAGAATCGGTAAATTAATTTTTACTTATGTTGATTTGAGACAAAAAATTTCAGCTGGAAAAACATCAGCAGAAGAGTTTAAAAATTTTGAAATGATGGCTTCTTTTGATGAAAATTTGCAAGCGAAAATTGCCCAATTAAAACCATTATTGCCAAATTTACAGGGCAGAGAAAAATTGAACAAAAGCTTTTCTGCTCTAATTCCAGAAGTTATTGCTGCTAAAAACTTTAATCCTGATGGTGGCATTCTTTCTAAAATTCGTTACAATATTTCTAAGCTCATAATTATCAGAAGAATTGATGATAAAAATCTGGGCGATATTGATGCAACAATTACCAAAGTTGAAAGACTTTTACATGAAGAAAATTATCAAGATGCCCTTACCTCTCTTCTCTCTCTCGATGTTAATTACCACGAAATTCTAAAAGGATTTTTGGATGAATTGAGTGTTTCTGCGGAAGCACAAAAAATTGATAGAGATATTTTAAATTACCTAAAAAGTCTGACCTAATATGTTTGCAATTTTATGGTTTTTATTCATTGCCGTTGCCCTTTCAGCCTTGTTGGTTTGGATGTTGGATAATAACGGCAATGTCGTTATAAATTGGCTTGGACATGAGGTTCAAACTGATATTTTAACGGCGATTTTATTGTCGTTTTTAGTAGCGGTTTGTATTATTGTTTTATCTTATTTGTTGACCCGAATTTTTGCGATTCGTTTTCCTAATCTCTTAAAATTATTTTCCCGCAAAAGCTATATAAGGCGTTTGGAAAAATTAGTGCGCAGACATCACAAAGCCTACGATATCATGGCGCAGTTGATGTTGGCGCTGGAAGTTAATGATGAAAAATCAGCAAAAGAACTACATAAAAAATTTTCCAAATTAATTAAAAATCCGGCGTTAAATAATTTTTTCCTCGGAAAAATAGCTTTTGATAAAGCTGATTTTTCAAAATCTGGCGAAATATTTTCTAAATTTGGCGACAATAAAAATGCTAGAATTTTAGTGCTGAAATCAAAGCTGGCATTGGCTTTACAAAGACAAGATGAAGTTCAGGCGATTGCTTATGCTAAACAAATATTGTCGCTGAAAAAAGACAATGTTCAGGCGGCACAAACTTTGTTTGGGCTTTATAAAAAACGCGGTTTGTGGCAAGAAGCTAAGGCTTTAATTTCGGAATATGGTTCGGATAAATTTAAGGATGAGTTACAAAAAAGAGATCTAGCCGTAATCAATAATGCTTTGGCTTTAGAAGCTTATCAAGCCAAGAAATTCCTTCACGCAATCAAATATGCAAAAATTGCTTTAAAAGCGGAAAGCCAGTTTTTACCGGCGCAGGAAATTCTTTTAAAATCATGGTTAAAATTGGGTTTTGCTTTTAAAACAACTTGGCAAATTAAGAATTTATGGCGCGAAAATCCGAATTTAATTTTTGCTGAAATTTATGATTTAACTAACCGCAAATATTCTGCTAAAAACCGCATTAAAGCGATTAAGAAATTGGCTGAAATTAATGATGAAATGGGAATTGGTAAATTAGCAATTGGACTTGTAGCTTTTAGAGCCGGAGCTTTTCAAGTTGCAAAAGAATTTTTACATTTATCACTACTTCGCCAAAAAACTTATCGCGCTTACAAGCTTTTGGCATTTGCTGAAAAGAATTTAGGCAATGAAGAAGAGTTTAAAAAGAATATTGCTAAAGCGGAAATGATGATGCCAGACGATCATTATGTTTGTAACAATTGCGGTTATTTAAGTTCGAGATGGAGCCCTAATTGTAAGTCTTGCGGCAGTTATGATTCGATGGAATGGCATTCCTAAAAATAAAATCTATTGCGGATGATGTAATTCAATCTCCGCGCAGTAATTCAAAACAAAAAACAACTAATAAATATGAATAATAATCTATCTAAAATTATCGAAACCGCTTTTGAAAATAGAGCTGAAATTAATCAATCAACAAAAGGTGAAATACGCGATGCAGTTAATGAAACACTAGCTTTGCTTGATCGTGGTGAAATTAGAATTTGTGAAAAACAAAATGATATTTGGCAAGTAAATCAATGGATCAAAAAAGCGATTCTGCTTTCTTTCCGTCTTAACGATAATTTTTTAAGTAAGCACACAGTAACTACGGGAGATGCTTTAACTTATTTTGATAAAGTTCCTCTAAAATTTAGCAATTGGAAAGAAGAAGATTTCAAACAAGCCGGTTTCCGCGTAATTCCGGGCGCTATAGTTCGCTATTCGGCATATGTTGCGAAGAACGCAGTTTTGCTACCATCATTCGTAAATCTTGGCGCTTATGTTGGCGAAGGCACCATGATTGATACTTGGGCGACGGTTGGTTCTTGCGCTCAAATTGGTAAAAATTGTCATATTTCTGGTGGTGCGGGAATTGGTGGCGTTCTGGAACCTTTACAAGCAAATCCAGTAATTATCGAAGATGATTGTTTTATCGGCGCGCGCAGCGAAATTGCTGAAGGCGTGATTGTGGAAAAAGGTTCGGTAATTTCCATGGGCGTTTATATTGGCGCTTCAACAAAAATTATTGATCGCGAAACTGGTGAGATTTTTTATGGTCGCGTTCCAGCTTATTCTGTTGTGGTTCCGGGAAATATTGCTTCCACAAAAGGCGATAAAAATATTTCGCTTTATGCGGCGGTGATTGTGAAAAAAGTTGATGAAAAAACTCGCTCTAAAACTTCGGTTAATGAGTTGTTGAGGGATTAAAATAAATTGAGTTGGGGTCGAAACCATATCTCGGTTAATAAACAAAAATAACAAAAAAATTTAATGATCTTTGACGCCAAATTTTTCACCCTTCTAACTTTCATCATCATCAACTTCCTGATTCTTTTTACGATCAAAACCCGTACTACCATTATCACCAGCCTTATTATTGCTCACTTAGTTGCAGTTCTTTTTTTTAGTCTTTCAATTTCAAATTATAATTCTTTCAAAGAAATTGTACTGTCTTTAATTGTCTATTCCATGGTGATTTTATTCCTGATTTCCAATTATAATCCAATTTACTTAACTGACGATCAAGCCAGCAAAGTCAACGAATCTCGCTTATCTTTATTCGTGGTTCCGGTAATTTCTGTCGGCATTTTAGTAATTTTTTGTGCAGTTTTTTTAATTACCAAAAACATTCCCGATATCTCTAAAATCATTCATGAAAAAGAAGCGGAAAAGCAAAATGAAATCATAAGAAACCCAATGATTCTGCCGTCTTACGCAGTTCACATCGCCGTTAAAAAATTTTATTTGGGAAAGAAATTTGAAAATGATTGGTCAGACAAAACTTACGCTGAAATTGAATTAAATGAAAAGAAGCGTGCGCGCTTAAAAGATAAATTATCGGACAATTTTCTATTAAAACGCTCTTCCGACGTAATTTTAATTATAGTTGCTGTAAGCACGAGTTTGCTGCTTTTAGGAAGTAAAAAAACTGAAAAAAATTCATGAATCTTTATAAAATTTTCCGTCCCGCAATTTTTAAAATTGAACCAGAAGCTGCGCATAATTTGGCAATTAATTTGCTGCATTTTTTACCAAATGCCGCGTCACTTTTTTGTCTAAATAAAAATTATGAAAATTTGCATACCAAGCTATGGAACCTTGATTTTACTAATCCAATTGGCATGGCCGCAGGTTTTGACAAAAATGCCGCAGTTGTTTTAACGCTGGAAAAATTTGGTTTTGGATTTGTTGAATGCGGAACCGTTACGCCTTTGGCGCAAATTGGAAATCCACAACCAAGAATTTTTCGCCTAGAACGAGATCGGGCAATTATAAATCGTTTAGGATTCAATAATTTAGGTGCGGAAAATTTTGCTAAAAATATTGCTGAAATTTTGCCAAAAATTTCAGTGCCATTGGGCATAAATATTGGCAAGAACAAAGATACGGAAGATGCGCTTTTGGACTATCTTTTGCTGCTACAAAAATTTTATGAAAAAGCTTCATATATTACGGTTAATATTTCGTCACCCAATACTAAAAATTTGCGCGATTTGCAAAATGAAAATCAGCTCGATTTATTTTTGAGTGAGATCATGAAAAAGAAAAATGAACTTAAAAATAGCAGTCAAAAAAATGTACCAATATTGCTTAAAATCGCGCCAGATTTGAGTTTGGACGAGATAGAAAAAATTGCAGAAGTTGTAATTAAAAACGCAGTTGATGGAGTAATTATCAGCAATACAACAATTGATCGTAATCTAAATTTGCAAAGTACATACGCTTCTGAAAGCGGCGGTTTAAGCGGCCGGCCGCTTTTTGTAAAATCAAATGAAATCTTGAAGAATTTTTACAAATTAACCCAAGGTAAAATTCCTTTAATTGGCGTTGGCGGAATTGCTTCGGCGCAAGATGCTTACGAAAAAATCAAATGCGGCGCGTCAATGGTGCAAATCTATTCTGCTTTTATTTATGAAGGTTTTGGTTTGGTTGAAAGAATCAAAAAAGATCTTAGCGAAATGGTAAAAAAAGATGGTTTTAAAAATATTTCCCAAGCTGTGGGCGTCAAATTTAATTTTCCAAGAAATCAAATTTGACATTGAAAAGAATATGCTTACGATGCGCGCAAATCCTGCCTTTATCAGTGTTTACAACAAATCAAAAACAAGAAAAAATTAAGAAAATATGACAAATCGAACTAAATTCAGAGACTTAGGTCTTTCTGAAATGATGCTGAATTCTTTGCACAAAAAAGGTTTTGAAGAACCAACTCCAATTCAAGCAAAAACAATTCCATTTCTTCTCGCCAATAAAAAAGATTTAATCGGCAAAGCGCAAACCGGAACTGGCAAAACCGCAGCTTTCGGCATTCCGATCATCGAAAATATCGTTCCTGATTCTAAAAGAGTTCAAGCAATTATTCTTGCCCCAACTCGCGAATTAGCAATTCAAGTTGCGGAAGAATTGAGTTCTTTTGCCGAAGAGCAAAAAACCAGAATCATCGCAGTTTATGGTGGTCAGCCAATTGAGCGCCAAATTTCTCGTTTGCAACGCGGCGTTGATATTGTCGTCGGAACTCCGGGGCGTATTTTAGATCACTTGGAACGCAAAACTTTAGATATTTCCAAAGTTTCTTACATCGTTTTGGATGAAGCCGATGAAATGCTAAATATGGGTTTCATTGATGATATTGAGGCAATTCTAAAAGCCGCGCCAAAAGAGCGCAGAACGGTTCTTTTTTCGGCTACAATGCCAGAACATATCGAGCGTTTAGCTAAGAAATATATGAATGAATATGAAGTGATCGCAGTTGCCAAAGACAATGTTAGTAAAGCCAATATTCAGCAAATTTATTTTGAAGTTCCGCAATCTGATAAATTTGAAGCTTTATTTAGAATTATCGATGTTGAAGAAAGTTTTTACGGCTTGGTTTTCTGTCGTACCAAAGTTGATGCTGATGAAATTTCGCATAAGTTGGCGAATCGTGGATGTAGAGCTGAAGCCATTCACGGCGATCTTTCGCAAGGTCAAAGAGAAAAAGTTTTACAAAAATTCCGTGCTAAAAAAATCACCGCTCTTGTTGCAACTGACGTTGCGGCGCGTGGTATTGACATCGATAATTTGACTCACGTAATCAATTATTCTTTGCCTCAAGATCCAGAAAGTTATGTTCACAGAATCGGCCGTACAGGCAGAGCTGGTAAGTCGGGAATTGCGATTACTTTGATCACTCCATCAGAATATCGTAAATTGGTTTCGATCCAAAGAATGTCAAACATGACGATCACGAAACAAAAAGTTCCTAATGTTTCGGAAGTAATTGAGAGTAAAAAACAACGTATCAAAAGCTCGCTTTTAGAAATTATTTCTGCTGGAAATTTCGGTGATCTTGATGTGATTTCAGAAGAAATTCTTGCTGAAACTTCTGATCCAAAAGTTGCGATTTCAGCTTTGTTAAAATTAGCTTTTAAAGAAGAGTTGAGCGAAAAAAGTTACAGCGAAATCAACGAATATAGCAAAAACAAGGATTACTATTACGATGACCGCGGCATGAGCGGCAAGCCAATTGGCGACCAAGGACGCAGAAGTTATGTTGACCGCAAGGGAACGGCTCGTCTATTCATCGCTAAAGGTCGTGCTGACAATATGGATCCGAAAGCATTAGTAAGTTTCATCCAAAGAGAAACTGGCGTCGATCAACGTCACATCGATGATGTTAAAATGTTTGATGCTTTTTCTTTCTTCGCAGTTCCGTTTGAAGATGCTGAAAAAGTTCTTCATGTTTTCCAAAAACAATCTGGTGGAAAAAGATCTTTGGTTACAAGGGCAAAAGATAAGAAGTAGAGGAAAAAACTTTAGGTCATCGAGTTAGTACGATGACCTAAAAAGAATCACGAAATAATAACAAAAAAGCCGGCTTCCACAAATGGGAAGCCGGCTTTTTTTTGTCTCTTTGTTTTGGAGAAGCCCGCCGTCGCCCTGAAGGGCGATGTCGAAGCATGGTGAGCACGGTTGGAATCGAACCAACGACCACCTAATTAAAAGTCAGGTGCTCTACCGACTGAGCTACGTGCTCGTTTAATTGCGAAGTTTTTTTAGTAACAACTTGACCGCAAAAAAACAATTCTAAAATCATCTTTAGGAAATTTTTAAAAGACGCGTTTGTGATTGTCTTAAAAACGAGCGGCGCATTAAAGTTATGAAAGTTAAAAATGCAAACAATTTTGTAGAAATCTTTAGAAGCCCGATTTATCTAGGGTTGAGAAAGGATGATTTTGCGATGCTTTAATAAAGGAACCTCTAAAAATGAAAAACAAAGTCTTAACAATAATCCATGTTCGCCTTGCTTCAACACGCTTGCCGAACAAGCCGCTGGCTGATATTTGTGGTAAAAGCATGATCCAAAGAGTTTATGAACAAGCTCTAGCTGCCGATTTGGGGGATGTTTTAATTGCTTGCGATGGCGAAGAGATTGCTAATGAAGTAAAAAAATTCGGTGGAAAATTTGTAATTACAAATCCCAATTTGCCATCAGGAACTGATCGTATTTACGCTGCCTATACAACATATGCACAAAATAATTTTGATGTAATTGTAAATTTACAAGGTGATTTGCCAAATATTGATCCGCAAGTTATTCGCGCTGCCGCTGAAGCAGTATTAGAGAATGATTGTGATTTTGCCACCGTTGCTTCTAAAATTAAAAATGAATCTGAAATAACCAATCCCAATGTTGTAAAAATCGCCATCGCTTTTAAGGAAAAAAACTTAGGTCGCGCACTTTATTTTTCACGCTGCGCGATTCCTTATTCCAAAACTAATGCAGCAGATTTTTACCATCACATCGGAATTTATGCTTATAAAAAAGCTGCTTTAGAAAAATTTGTAAAGCTCGCGCCATCAGCGCTCGAGCAACGCGAAAGCTTAGAACAACTTCGAGCTTTGGAAAATGATATGAAGATTTTTGTAAAAATTGTTGATGCTCATCCGCTTTCAGTTGATACTAAAGAAGATTTAGAGGTTGTTACAAAATTGATTGCAAAAGCGTAAATTAATGAGCATTAAAAAAAATAAAAAAACTATAGGATGGAAAGAGTGGTTCGGGCTTGATTGCATAAGTCTGCCGGCAATCAAAGGCAAGATTGATACTGGAGCCAAAACCTCATCTTTACACGCCTTTAATATTGAGAGTTTTTACATCGAAAATGTTGAATATGTGAAGTTTGATATTCACCCTTTGCAAAAAAATAAAAAGCTGGTGCGCACTTGTATGGCGCGGGTTATTGATCGCAGAATGGTTTCAGATTCGGGTGGGAAAAAAGAAAAAAGATATGTAATAAAATCGGCATTACGAATTGGTGAAGTAAAAATCACAATCGAATTAACCCTTGCCAATCGTGATACTATGACATTTCGTATGCTGCTTGGCCGCGATGCGGTTAAACAAGCGAAAATGTTGGTAGATGCTTCAAAATCTTTTTTGCAAGGCAAACCAAAAAGAAAAGAAATTCTCAAGCTTTATAGCTCGACCAAACCCTGTTTAGATTTACGCAAATTATGAAAATTATACTTTTAGCTTCCAATCCCAATCTTTATTCTAACCTACGCATTGTTGAGGCGGTAAAAAAACGCGGCCATGAAGTTGAGTTTGTAAATGTCGGCGAATGCTATATAAAAGTGGCTTCTAACGCTTGTGAAATTTTTTACGATGAAGGAAAAAAACTAGAAAATGTTGATTATGTTATTCCGCGCATCAAGCCCGCGATGACATTTTATGGCACCTCAATTATCAGGCAGTTTGAAGTGATGGGCATAAATTGTTTGAATGGGTCAGAAGCCATTACCAAATCAAGAGATAAACTCTACACGCTGCAAATCCTTGCGCAGCATGGATTAAATGTTCCGATAACCAGCTTTGCCAATTCATCTTACGATACTAAAGATTTGATTAAGCTAGTTGGAAGCGCGCCATTAGTGGTTAAATTATTGGAAGGAACCAAAGGTGTTGGCGTGGTTTTAGCTGAAACAAACAAGGCGGCTGAAAGTGTAATTAATGCTTTCCGCAGTTTAAAAGCTGATATTTTGGTGCAACATTACATCAAAGAGTCAAAAGGTCAGGACATCAGGTGTTTCGTGGTTGGCGGTAAAGTTATCGCTTCAATGGAACGCACCGCGCAAGAAGGCGAATTTCGCGCCAATATTCATCTCGGCGCAACTGCCAAAGCAATTGATGTAACGCCAGAAGAAAGTGCATTGGCAATTAAAGCGGCGAAAGTTATTGGTCTTGAAATTGCTGGTGTTGATATGGTTCGATCAAGTTCGGGTCCAAAAATTCTTGAAGTAAATTCTTCTCCCGGTTTGGAAGGGATTGAAAGCGCCACTGGCATTGATATTGCAGCCAAAATGATCGAATATTTAGAAGGAAAATAATGAAAAAGCTCGACGCTAAAAAAATCTTTAATGGTCAATGTGATTTCCTTTTTGGTGCTCATAATTATTCGCAAATTGAAGCTTCATCTCATCCTGAAATCGCCTTTATTGGCGCTTCCAATGTTGGCAAATCAAGTTTGATAAATGCCTTGGTTGGAAAAAAAATCGCCATTGTTTCAACAACTCCCGGTCGCACACGCCAGCTTAATTTTTTCAAAGTTGCAGATGGTTTTACCCAAAGTTTTTCCGAGGGATTTATTTTGGTCGATATGCCGGGTTACGGCTTTGCCAAAGCCAGCGCCAAACATATGGAACATTGGCAAAAAACTGCTTTAGAATATTTGATGAAACGCCCAAATTTAAAGCGTTTATATTTGTTGGTTGATCCAGTTAAAGGCTTGAAAGAAGCCGATCGCGATATGATTAACATGCTTAACGCCGTTGCAGTTTCTTTTCAAATTGTTCTGACAAAAACTGATAAAATGAACAAAGAAGAACAAACAAAAGCGGAAGAAAAAATTCTCCAAGAAATTTCAAAATGGCCGGCAGCGCATCCGCAAGTTATTATTTCAAGCAGTTCTAAAGGCTACGGAATAAGGGATGTACAAGATTCAATCGTAGAAGTTTTGCAGCATTTATAAAAATCTTAACTCACCCTAGCAAAGGTGATTATCACTTGAGACGCAAAATAGATGTCACCCTTCGACAAGCTTAAGGGTGACTACGTGTTTTGCTAAGGCAACCTAAATATTTTTCTCTCCTTTTATGAAATTCATTTTGATAATTATTTTTACAAGTTTGGTGATTTTGCTACTGGTATTTTTGCTAAATGTCGCTACTTTTAACGGCGTCAAAACCACTCCGAATAAACAGCTTTCCTCCCATGAAAAAAAATGAAAAAATGAAAAAAAATCTTAAAAATTCTGCATCCCCAAAATCAGCAATGGGCTTAACTCCTAAACAAATTGTTGATGAATTAAACCGCTATATTGTTGGTCAAAAAGAAGCTAAAAAATCTGTGGCAATTGCGCTGCGTAACCGTTATCGCCGTAAGTTGGTGCCGTCGCCTTTGCGTGAAGAAATTGTGCCCAAAAATATTTTAATGATTGGGCCAACTGGTTGTGGAAAAACCGAAGTGGCGCGTCGTTTAGCCAAACTTGCAAATGCGCCATTTATTAAAGTTGAAGCAACAAAATTTACCGAAGTTGGTTACGTTGGGCGCGATGTCGATTCAATTATTCGCGATTTGGTCGAAGTTGCGATCAAATCGATCAAAAATGAGATGAAAAAAGAAGTGCAAGAAAAGGCTGAAAAGCAGGCAAAAAAAAGAATTTTAAAAATTTTAGTTGGTGAAAATGCGATTGATGAAACCAAAGAAAAATTTTCGCAAATGCTTGATAAAGGTGAGTTGAACGAACGTGAAATCGAAATTGAAGTTTTGGATAATGGCTCGTCAATGTCGACTAGTTTTGACATTCCGGGTGGTCAAGTTGGTATGATAAATATTGGCGAAATGTTGGGTAAAGCAATTGGTGGCGAAAAAACCAAAAAATCTCAGATGACAGTTGAAGATGCGCTTAAAACCTTAATCGAAGAAGAATCCGAAAAAATGATTGATGAAGATAAAATCATCAAAAACGCCATGAAATCAGTTGAAAATGATGGCATAGTTTTCATCGATGAAATTGATAAAATTTGCGCGCGCGGTGGAAATAAAGGATCGGGATCCGATGTTTCGCGCGAAGGCGTGCAACGCGATTTGCTGCCTTTGGTCGAAGGAACTGCGATTGCGACTAAATATGGCATCGTAAAAACCGACCATGTTTTATTCATCGCTTCTGGCGCATTTCATGTAACCAAACCATCAGATTTATTGCCCGAATTACAGGGTCGTTTTCCAATCCGCGTGCAGTTAAAACCGCTGACCGAAGAAGATTTAATGCGAATTTTAACTGAACCAGAATCAAGTTTGATTAAGCAATATGTTGCTTTGATTGGCGTTGAAAATGTGAAATTAAATTTCACCGAAGACGGCACCAAAGAAATTGCAAAAGTTGCTTTTAAAGTGAATGGCGAAGTTGAAAATATCGGCGCGCGTCGTTTGCACACAATGCTGGAGAAAATTCTTGAAGATATCAGTTTTGATGCAACTGATATGAAAAACGGCAGCGAAATTGTGATTGATAAAAAATATGTTGATGAACATTTAGGCGATTTGGTTTCTGGCAAAACCGATCTTTCGAAATTTATTTTGTAACACCATTTCTAATATAATTAATGAGAAATTACGGGTTATCTTTTATTAGCGATGTTGATTTGTTTAATCACGTTAAGGGAACGGTTGAAAAATATCGCTTCGCAATCGATCTAAAAGAGTTTAACAAAAACATAATTGATCCAATCAAACTAACTTTTGATTCGAAGATTTATCAAAAAGATTTTCGCGAAATTCTTGAATCCGAAGTTTTGCGCCAACTAGATAAATCAAATACAAATCACATAGGCTATTTTCATCAAAATATTTTTAAGTATTTCGGTAATGGCTGGAGGGTTCCAGATCAAGGTTTTGATGTCGTTAATGACGCAGAAAAAATCTATGTCGAAATGAAAAATAAACACAACACCATGAACTCATCATCTTCACAAAAAACCTATATTAAGATGCAAAATGTCCTAACGAAAAATAAATCAGCAAAATGTTTTTTGGTTGAGGTTATGGCAAAAAAAAGCCAAGACATTCCTTGGGCAATGAGCTTAGATGGAGATAGTATTTCGAACAATCAAATTCGCCGTGTTTCAATTGATAAATTTTATGAAATAGTCACTGGCAAAAAACATTCTTTCAAAGATCTTTGCCAGATTTTGCCAACTGTTATCGGAGACGTGGTTGAAAATGTAACTCAAAGAAACGGTGTTAATACTGTTTTGATCGAACTTGAAAATTTATCGCCGAATTTATTAAAAAGTTTGTATTTGATGGCGTTTAAAAAATATCAAGGTTTCGAGGAATTTAAATTATGAAGTTCTCTTCAATTGAGCTATTCGCTGGCGCTGGCGGATTAGCTTTGGGTCTTGAAAAAGCTGGATTTAATACGATTTTATTAAGTGAAATTGATAAAAACGCCTGTCAAACTTTGCGCCATAATCGCCCAAATTGGAATGTGGTCGAAGGCGACGTTAAAAATATTGATTTTGCGCCATATCAAGGAAAAGTCGATTTTGTTTCTGGTGGTTTTCCGTGCCAAGCCTTTTCTTATGCGGGCAATCAGCGTGGCTTTTTGGATGCTCGCGGAACGTTATTTTTTGAATTTGCTCGTGCTATAAAAGAAATTCAGCCAAAAGTATTTTTAGGAGAAAATGTTCGAGGTTTATTAAATCATGATGGCGGTCGAACTCTTGCTACTATTGAAAATGTTGTGAGCGATCTTGGTTATACTTTGATTGAATCAACTATTTTGAAGGCGATAAATTATCAAGTTCCTCAAAAACGCGAAAGGCTATTTTTAGTTGGCGTAAGAAATGATTTGTTAGATAAAGCAAAATTTAGTCTTCCTAAATCATATAAAAAAATAATGACTCTTAGCGATGCGCTAAAAGCTGGCGATTTATATGATTGCGACGTTCCACAATCCGAAGGACAACTTTATCCAAAAAAGAAAAAAGACATATTGGATTTAGTTCCTGCTGGCGGTTGTTGGAGAGATTTGCCAGAAAATTTGCAAAAAGAATATATGAAAAAAAGTTACTTTTTAGGAGGCGGAAAAACTGGTATGGCGCGCCGACTATCATGGAACGAACCAAGTTTAACCCTTACTTGTTCTCCAGCTCAAAATCAGACAGAACGCTGTCACCCAGACGAAACAAGACCTCTAACAGTCAGAGAATATGCGCGTATACAAACTTTCCCTGACGAGTGGAAATTTTCTGGCTCAATGACTTCGCAATATAAACAAATAGGAAACGCGGTGCCAATTAACTTATCTTATGCAATTGGAGAAAGTTTAATTGATCTATTAAGTTCTTTCGAGAGGGAAGATTTTAATTCCCAAGAATCTCGAATAGTTCTTCAGGCTAGTCTTTTTAAGCCTCTGCCAACTTATATTTAAAATATTATTAATTATGATCCCTCGCTATTCCCGCCCTGAAATGACCAAAATTTGGTCGCAAGAAAATAAATATAATATCTGGTTTGATATTGAGATTTACGCGCTCGAAGCCCTAGAAAAACTTGGTGTTCTTGCAATAACTTTTTTTGTTTTGTTGAAAGTTTTTATCAACTAAATTTATGTCAATCCAAAAAACTCTCAAAAAAAGTGATAAATTTCTAATTGCAATTCCTTCGCAAACAGAAATGTTTGAAAAATATACCACCAAAGAACGACTTGCCCAAATGCAGCAAAAATACTCACTTGAGGGCTATAAATTTATCGATCTTTTTGCTGGAATTGGCGGAATTAGAACTGCGTTTGATCGACTTAAAGCAGAATGCGTTTTTGCTTCTGAATGGGATAAACACAGCCAAATAACCTACGAAGCCAACTTTAAACATAAGCCTTTTGGCGATATCACCAAAATTGCAGCCCAAGAAATTCCTGCTTTTGACATATTATTGGCGGGCTTTCCTTGCCAACCATTTTCAAATGCTGGCCATAAAAAGGGCTTTGAAGATACTCGTGGCACTTTGTTTTTTGATATTTGCAGAATTGTTGAATTTCATAAGCCGCAAGTTCTTTTATTAGAAAACGTCAAAGGTTTTAAAAGCCACGATAAGGGCAAAACTTTTGCTACGGTTAAAAAAACTTTAGAAAATTTAGGATATCACGTTCACGCGCAAATTCTTAATTCAAAAGATTTTGGCGTGCCACAAAACCGCGAAAGAATTTATATCGTGGCTTTTAAAGATTTTGTTAAATTTAACTTTCCATTGCCGCTCGAAAAGCGCGTTAATCTTGGCTCGATAATGGAAAAAGAAGTTTTGGATAAATACACAATTTCTGACAAAATATGGCAAGGTCATCAACGCAGAAAGCTAGAACACCAAAAAAAAGGCAATGGTTTTGGTTATTCAATTTTTAACGAAAATTCACCTTACACCAGCACAATTTCGGCAAGATATTACAAAGACGGTTCAGAAATTTTGATTGAACAAAAAAACAAAAATCCCAGAAAATTAACGCCGCGCGAAGCCGCAAGACTTCAGGGTTTTCCAGAAGATTTTATAATTTCTGCCAGCAACGTTCAAGCCTATAAACAATTTGGCAATAGCGTTTCGGTTCCGGTTTTAGAAGCCATCGCCCTAGAAATTGGCAAATCTTTAGCAAAAAAATAATGAAAATAGAAAAATTAAAAATCGAAAGCCAAAAGCTAGATTTAAATTTAAAATTTTACTTAATTTTAAAAAATTTAGTGAAAGCAAAGCTTGCAGAGTCACAGATTTACAGCCTTTTAGAAAAAATATCTTTGGGCGTTAATTGGTTTGAGGCGATAAAAAATATTAAAAAAATTCAAGCAACAGAAGCTTTGGAGCTTTTATTTGAGCAACTAGATTTCGAAAATGATTTAGAAATTCTTGTCTTTGGTTTAAAACTTTACCTTTGCAAAGACTTGCTTTTGAAAGAAGCAAAAATCAGCGATATTACACATATTGATAAGCTAAAAATTTTAGATCCTTTATCTTTGGGATATGATAAAATTTCAGTCCAAAAGCCATATCAAACAAGAGTTAACGGGGCTTTGTTGGCTCTTTTATTTTTCGAAAAATTAGAAAAAAACCAAACTAATTTTATGTCACAAGACGCTGCCGATTTTATAAGCGGTCTTTCCGAAGTTGTGATTAAGCTAAAAAAACAAGGGCTTGAGCCAAATCAAATTTTTATGTTGATGTTTTCTGAAAGCATAAATCAGTCGATCATTTCTGATTCTGGATTGAATTACGAAGATAGAATTTTGATTGTGCTTAAAAAAATTGGAATCGATGAAAAAAATATTAAAAAAACTCATGATAAAAACGACCGAAGCACCGAGTTTGATTTTTTCTTTGAAATAGACAAAAGAAGCTACGGCATTGGCGCAAAAAGAACTCTTCGAGAAAGATATAAGCAATTTATCAAAACTGCTCAAATGAGTAAAATAGATGTTATGATTCAAATTACTCTTGGATTGGATTTAAACGAAGAAAAGGCAAAAATAATTAACCAAAATGGTGTTTATCTTTTTGTTGCTGACGAAATCTACGAATCGAGAACTTTTTTGCATAAGTTAGAAGGGGTTTATTCGGTAAAAAATTTTAACATCGAAACCCTCAAATCTCTAAAATAAAATTCATCTAATCAATTTTTTTCAAAATCATGATCCCTCGCTATTCCCGCCCTGAAATGACCAAAATTTGGTCGCAAGAAAATAAATATAATATCTGGTTTGATATTGAGATTTACGCGCTCGAAGCGCTAGAAAAAATCGGCGTTGCCGACAAAGGTTCCGCCTCGCGCATTCGCGAAAATTTCGCCAAAGCGGGCGGAAAATTTGATGCGGCGCGCGTTGATGAAATTGAATCTGTAACCAAACATGATGTTATCGCATTTTTAACTCATTTGGCGGAATTAGTTGGCGAAAATTCGCGTTTCATTCACCTTGGAATGACCAGTTCCGACGTGCTTGATACTTGCCTTTCGGCGCAACTTTCGCAAGCCTCCGATATTTTAATTGATGATTTAGAAAGGCTTTTAAGCGCAATAAAAACACGCGCTTTTGAACATAAAAACACTGTTTGCGTTGGTCGTTCGCACGGCATTCACGCTGAACCCGTGACTTTTGGATTAAAATTGGCGCGCTTCTACGCTGAATTTGAAAGAAATTTGCGCCGCTTAAAAGAAGCAAAAAAAGAAATTGCAGTTTGTGCAATTTCGGGCGCGGTTGGAACTTTCGCCAATGTTGATCCTTTTGTGCAAAAATATGTCGCCCAAAAAATGGGTTTGGAGGAAGAATCGGTTTCCAGTCAAATTATTCCGCGCGACCGCCACGCCGCTTATTTTGCGGTTTTGGGAGTTATCGCTTCATCAATTGAAAATCTGGCAATTGAAATTCGTCATTTACAACGCACTGAAGTTTTGGAAGCGGAAGAATTTTTCGCCAAAGGTCAAAAAGGCTCTTCGGCAATGCCGCATAAAAGAAATCCGGTTTTAAGTGAAAATTTAACTGGCTTGGCGCGCATGGTTAGAAGCGCGGTAATTCCGGCGATGGAAAATGTTGCCAGTTGGCACGAGCGCGACATTTCGCATTCTTCGGTGGAAAGAATGATTGCGCCCGATTCAACAATTACGCTCGATTTCGCACTTAATCGTTTGGTTGGTTTAATTGACAATTTGGTGATTCACGAAAAAAACATGCAAAAAAACTTGGATAAATTAGGCGGTTTAGTTTTTTCGCAGCGCGTGCTTTTAACATTGATTGAAGAGGCAAAAATCAGCCGCGAAGATGCTTATAAAATTGTGCAAACCAACGCCATGAAAATTTGGGCTGGTGAGGCGACGAGCTTTTTAGAATTATTAAAATCTGACCAAGAAATTGTTGATAAATTAGGTGTAAAAAAACTCGAAGAAATTTTTGATATAACCTATCACACCAAAAATATTGATCATATTTTTAAACAGGTTTTTAAAAGTTAATGGCGATCAAAACTTACGACGTTGTAATTATCGGCGCAGGCGCTGCGGGCTTAATGTGCGCCGGAGTTGCGGGAAAAAGAGGTCGCAATGTTTTGTTGGTTGATCACGCCAAATCTGTTGGTGATAAAATCCGCATTTCAGGCGGTGGCAGATGTAATTTTACTAATCTTTTTACAACTGCAAAAAACTTCATTTCCAACAATTCACATTTTTGTGTTTCCGCTTTGCAGCGATTCACGCAGCATGATTTTATTGCGATGGTAAAAAAACATGAAATCGCTTTTCACGAAAAAACTTTGGGGCAATTATTTTGCGATGTTTCATCGCGCCAGATTATTGAAATGTTGCTGAAAGAATGCGCGGAAGGAAATGTTGAAATAAGCCTTGAGACTAAGGTTGAAGAGGTGAAAAAATCGGGAAATATTTTTGAATTAAAAATCAAAAATGAAGAAATAAATTGCCAATCTTTAGTTATTGCAACTGGCGGACTTTCAATTCCAAAAATGGGCGCAACTGGCTTTGGATATGATGTGGCGCGGCAATTTGGATTAAAAATTATTCAAACAATTCCGGCTTTAGTTCCATTTACGCTTGATGAAAAAATGCTAAAAGAAACTATAAATCTCGCCGGCGTTTCGCTAGATACAATTGTTACTTGCGGCAAAATAAGTTTTCGCGAAGCAATTCTTTTTACTCATCGCGGAATCAGTGGTCCGGCGATTTTGCAGATTTCGTCTTACTGGAAACATGGTGATAAAATTACCATAAATTTAGCGCCCGAAATTGATATTTTTTTAAAAATTCAGGAAGAAAAAAAATCTAAACCAAAACAGGAATTACCAACATTTTTAGCAACATTTTTGCCGAAAAGTCTGGCCAATTATTTAGCTCAAAAAAGTGGATTTAGCGGAAAATTAGCTGATTTTTCTAACCAAAAATTAAAAGAAATTGCAAGTTTGGTAAATGCATTTGAGCTTACTCCAAACGGCACCGAAGGTTATGCTAAAGCCGAAGTAACTTTGGGCGGAATTAATGTTGATCAAATTTCTTCTAAAACTTTTGAAACAAAATTGGTGCCGAATTTATTTTTTATCGGCGAAGTTTTGGATGTAACTGGCTGGCTCGGAGGTTTTAATTTTCAATGGGCTTGGGCATCAGGAAAGGCGGCGGGAGAAAATGTTTAAGATTACTTTGATATATGAGAAAAGATTATTGATGATTTTGTAACGCCCGCCACAATTAAAAAATTGATTAACAAAATAAAAATTAATATGTCAGAAAACAAAACAACCACAGAATTTAAGCCAGTAAAAAAACTTTCGCCATTTGTTAGCGATCCTTTCAACACTAGAGGCGGCAAAGGCGGCAAAGGAAATATTATGGCGGCATCTGGAGTTAAAGGCGGCGGTAAAAAAATTAACGTCTCAACCCTTAAAAAAGGTGGCAGCGGCGGAGATCGTTAGTTAATTATTTCTTTTGAATTGTGATGGAAGCCCTAAATGAAAGCGCCCATCAAATTTATTGACCAGCGCATTTGCTGAACTGGCATTATTATAATGCAAAAAAACTTGCGCGCAGTCATCACGATTAAACCCATCACCGGGTTCATTCTTTGTCACAAAGTTTCCATCACAATATCAGAATAATTAGAATAATTTCTCAGAACCTGATCATCGCTCCAATGTCGGAAATATTGGACATATGAACTAAACTTATAAAATTTTTTTTCTACTCACAAAATCCAGCGAAATCGAATTTACGCAATATCTCGTATTCTTATTCGTAAACCCTTCGCCATGAAAGATATGGCCTAAATGTCCGCCGCATTTTTTGCATAAAATCTCAATTCTTCTGCCATCGGCATCAGTAATTTTCTCAACTGAATTTGGAACTTCATCATCAAAACTTGGCCAACCGCAATTAGATTCAAACTTATCTTCGCTGGTAAAAAGTTCGGCAGCGCATTGTTTGCAATGATATTTGCCTTCGCGTTTATTTTCATAAAGCTCGCCGCTAAAAGGCGCTTCGGTTCCTTTGTGTAAAATGACACGCTCTTCTTGCGGACTTAATTTTTTTAAGTTCATAATTATCTAAATTCTTTAAAAATCATTTGATCAAAATGCAGCATAAATCGCCAACAGAAATTCTGAAAACTACCTTTGGTTATGATAATTTTCGTGGCAATCAAGAAGAAATAATTAATCACGTAATTTCGGGCAATAATTGTTTTGTAATGATGCCAACGGGTGGAGGAAAATCTTTGTGTTATCAAATCCCGGCTTTATGTCGCGAAGGTTTGGCAATTGTGGTGTCGCCATTAATCGCCTTAATGCAAGATCAAGTTGGCGCTTTAAAAGAAGCGGGAGTTAATGCGGCGGCGATCAATTCTGGCATGACTTCCGAGCAAAATTGGCAAGTAAAAAAACAAATTCAAAATGGTGAGTTAGATTTACTTTACGTTGCGCCAGAAAGATTATTGATGGAAGAATTTTTACAATTTTTATCGGAATTAAAAATCTCACTTTTCGCAATTGATGAAGCGCATTGCGTTTCGCAATGGGGTCATGATTTTCGTCCAGTTTATACGGAACTTGCGATTTTGGCAAAAAAATTTCCAAATGTGCCGCGAATCGCTTTGACAGCAACCGCAGATACTCCAACCAAAAAAGATATTGTGGAAAAACTGGGTCTAAAAAATGACCGGATTTTTACCGCCAGTTTTGATCGCCCAAATATCAATTACGCAATTGTACCGCGCCAAAATAACAAAAAACAATTGCTCGAATTCATTAAAGAAAATCACCAAAATGACAGTGGAATTGTTTATTGCCTGTCGCGCAAAAATGTCGAGGAAACGGCGGATTGGATGAAGGAAGAAGGCTTTAATGTTTTTCCATATCACGCTGGAATGACGTCGGAAAAACGCCAGAAAAATTTAAAAAAGTTTTTGCAGGAAGATTCGATAATCATGGTTGCAACCATAGCTTTCGGTATGGGAATTGATAAGCCGGATGTGCGTTTTGTGGCTCACATGAATGTGCCAAAAAATATTGAAGCCTATTATCAAGAAACCGGAAGAGCGGGGCGCGATGGTCTTCCAGCAAGCGCTTGGATGTCTTATGGACTTGCCGATATTGCAACTCAACGCAATTTTATTGAGGAATCAAACGCACCAGAAAATCAAAAAAGAATTGAAAGGCAAAAGTTAAATTATTTGCTCGGGCTTTGTGAAGCTTCAACTTGTCGCCGCCAAATTTTGCTCGAATATTTCGGAGATTCCTGCGCCCCTTGTGGCAATTGCGATAATTGCGCTCTCAAGCCTGAAACTTTTGATGCAACTGTTGCGGCGCAAAAAGCGATTTCTTGCGTCCATCGGACCGGACAAAGGTTTGGCATGGCATATTTGATTGATGTTTTGCTTGGAGCGGAGGATCAAAGAATTAAAAATTTTCAACATGATCAGCTTAGTGTTTTTGGTGTTGGAAAAGAATTTTCGAAAGTGGAATGGCAAAGTATTTTTCGCCAATTAGCGGCGATGAATTTGCTGAAAGTTGATATTGTGGGGCATGGCGGTTTACAGATTACTGATGTGGGAAGAAAATTTTTGCAGGAAAAAAATATGCTGCAAATGCGTAAATATTCTGGAAAAGTTAAAGTTAAAACTGCTTCTAAATTCAAGACTGATCTGGCTTTGGAAGGTGATTTCGAAAATGAATTATTTACAAAATTAAAAGCAAAAAGATTTGAAGTTGCCAAAGCACAAAACATACCGCCTTATATTATTTTTCATGATAAGACTTTGCTTGAGATGATAAAAATACAGCCGAAAAATTTGCAGGATATGTTAAAAATAAGCGGTGTCGGTGAGGCGAAAGTGCGGAAATATGGGGAAGTGTTTTTGAATATTTTGCTTGGATAAAAATCGAATAGATCCTGAAACAAGTTCAGGATGACGATGTTGGGAGGTTTAAGATAAATAAAAGTCTTCGTCATCCTAAAACAAGTTCAGGATTGGGATGTTGGGAGGTTTAAGATAAATAAAAGTCTTCGTCATCCTAAAACAAGTTCAGGATTAGGATGTTGGGAGGTTTAAGGTAAATAAAAGTCTTCGTCATCCTGAACTTGTTTCAGGATCTATTCGACATGTCAGTTTTGTGAAATCAAAGAAATTATTGCGGATGTGGCGATTTAATTGCTGCGCAGCAATTCAAAATTTACTAAACTCGACAAAGTCGAATTTGGTTTATCATTAATAATCTTTGCGATCATTTCTATATCCGCCACCGAAGCTATTACCTCTGTTATCGTCTCTGCTATCTCTTCTGCCTGAATTGCCGCCGAATCCGCCGCCGCTATTTCTTCGGTCAGAATTGTTACCGCCGCCGAATCCACCGCTTCTGCGTTCGCCGCGATCGTTATTATTGCGGTCACCGAAGCTTCTGCGGCCATCATTTCTACGCTCGCCGCCACGAGATGCATTTGGATCCTTCTTTTTAGCTTTAGAAACCAAAGGACGGCCTTCGCCAGCTTTTTCTAAAAAGAAATCTAGAATCATATTAGCATCTTCGTGAGAAACGGCGAAAAATGAAAAGGCATCTAAAATTTTTATGTTGCTAATCGAGCTGCCTTCAATTCCGGTTTGTGCTGAAATAAATTCAATTAATGAGCCAGCATCCATTTGGTCATTGCGGCCTTTGGCGATGAAAAGCTGAGTTTTGCTTTCATCATCTCTAGAATTGTTATTGCGGTTATTGTCGCGTCTTTCATAGCCGCGATTTTCATTACGTTCATTTGATTGGGAGTAATAATTGTTGCGATTGTCGCGTGAGTTGTAGTTATCGTTCATTTTATTTTTGAAATATTTAGTTTAATTGGGCTTAAATGCTGAGATTGTAGTGATTGTGACGTGTAGAAAAATGCGAATCGGGAATTTTAAAATCAACAGATTGGCAATCAACTGGTCGTAATAAACCATTCCTAAATTGCTAGTGATAGCAGCTTAAGAATGGTTGGGACGGCAGGATTCGAACCTACGGATGGCGGTACCAAAAACCGCTGCCTTACCACTTGGCGACGTCCCAAAATATTCTCTGGTTGTATGAAGGAAATGATTCTAACAAAAAAGAGGGCGGTTTTTTAGGAGTTGGCTTCGCTGAAGTCAACAAGCTTTTAAAATTTTTGTTATAAAAAGCATTTTAAAAGTTTTCTTATAAGGGCAATTATTAAGCCAGTTTTCAATTGACAATCAGCAGTAAAATTCCATAAATTCTAGAACCTGTCCTTAAATTTATTTGATTGCAGATTTTGGCATATTTCAGCTTATTTTTTAATCAATTTTTCATAAGTTATGAGCGATCTTCAAGAAATCATTCAGCTGTCAGATCAGATCACCAAAAATTCTGATTTATTAGTAAATAAAATCGCCGAACTTAGCTATTCCGCAGTTCACGGCGGTGGAATTGATCCATTTATTTTTGGTCTTACTGTTTTTATTTTGGCTTGTTTTGTCGGATATTTTGTAGTCTGGAAAGTTACTCCCGCGCTTCACACGCCTTTAATGGCGGTTACTAACGCAATTTCTGGCGTAATTGTGGTTGGCGCTATTATTGCTCTTGGTTCGGTTAAAGATTTTTCCTTAATTTCAATTCTAAGCTTTTTTGCCATTGTAATTGCCTCGATTAATATTTTTGGTGGTTTCTTCGTTACTTGGCGGATGTTGCAGATGTTTAAAAAATAATCTCAAAAAACATATAAATTATGCAAAAAATTTGCAGCTTTTTTAAGGCTTTTTCTTGGGCTAAAATTTTTGTTATTTTTGCTGCCTTATCATTTTTTTTGAGGGCGTTTTTTTTCTTTTTACAAAGATCAGACATCGATTTTACGCCAGTAATAATTGTTAAATCTTTGGGTTTAGGATTATTTTTTGATCTTCTGGCTTTGTCCTACATCGCCTTGATTCCACTGGCTTATTACACTTTTATTCCAAACAAGTTTTTTAACTTGGCAAAACATCAAATTGCCAACCGGATTTTTTATTTTCTGTTTTTATTCGTAATTATTTTTTCCTGTTTTTCAGAAGTTGTTTTTTGGGACGAATTTCAAACTCGTTTCAATTTTATCGCCGTTGATTACCTAATTTACACAACTGAAGTAATTGCCAATATCATAGAATCTTATCCAATTGTTTTATTGGTTAGCGTGGTTGTAGCAATTGCGACAGTGATTTTCTTTTGTACATACAAAAAAATTGTTCTGCAAAAGCACGAAAATTTCTTTTGTCGCCTTAAAAATTTTATTATTTTTTGCACAGCTTTAATCGTCGCATTTTTTGTTGTCGATAGTTCAAAATTAAGCAAAATTTCGCCCAATAATTATGTTAATGAAATTTCTTCAAATGGCATTTACCAACTATTTTCCGCCTATCGCAATAATCAGATTGATTACGATCAGCTTTACGCCAGCGAAGATTTGGAAATTGTAATTAATAATTTACGCAAATTAATTTCGACTCAAGAACCACAATCAAAATTCTTAAATGACGAAGATATTTCTCGTCAAATTGCGCAGCCAAAAAAAGGTGATGAAAAAAAATATAATGTGATTTTTGTTGCGATTGAAAGTTTAAGCGCCGAATTTTTAACCCATTTTGGAAACGCGGAAAATATCACCCCAAATCTCGATAAATTTGCTGACGAAGGTTTGTTATTTACCAAATTAAAATCAACCGGAACGCGAACGGTTCGCGGTCTTGAAGCTCTTACTCTCGGAATTCCGCCAACACCCGGAAACTCAATTGTTAGAAGGCCAAAAAATGAAAATCTTTTTAACCTCGCAAGTCCGCTAAAAGATCGCGGTTACGAAGCAAAATTTCTTTATGGCGGCGACGGCTATTTTGATAATATGAATTATTTTTATGAAAATAATGGTTTTGAAATTGTTGATCGTCCGAAATTTTCTAAAGAAGAAATAACTTTCGCCAATGCTTGGGGCGTTGCCGATGATGATTTATTTAGAAAAACCATCAAAGAAGCTGATAAATCTTACGCGGCGGGAAAGCCATTTTTAAATTTTGTCATGACCACAACCAACCATCGCCCTTTTACTTATCCAAATGGCAAGATTGATATTGATTCAAAAACTGGACGCAATGGCGCGGTAAAATATACCGATTACGCAATTGGAAAATTAATTGAAGAAGCGCGCCAAAAACCATGGTTTGATAATACGATTTTTGTTTTTGTTGCCGATCATTGCGCGGGTTCTGCGGGTAATACTGAAGTGCCTTTGTGGCGTTATCAAATTCCAGCAATTTTTTACGCGCCCAAAATTATCAAGCCGCAAGTTTTTGCCAAAAATATTAGTCAAATTGACATTGCTCCAACTTTGCTTGGCGTAATGAATTTGAGTTACGAATCGAAGTTTTTTGGAACTGATGTTTTAAATAATTCTCAAACAATTGACCAACATTCTTTTGTTAGCACTTACTCCGATGTTGGCTATTTTCAAGGCGATAAGCTTTATTTACTAAAGCCAAAAAAAGAGAAAAAAGTTTTTGACGTGACGATTGAAAAATATGGCTGGAATGGTTCAAAAGAAATTGAAACCACAGATTTTGACGCTCAAAAAATGAGTGACGCAATCAGTTATTATCAAGTTGCAAGCTATTTATTTAAAAATGAAAAACTTGGAAATTTCAAAAAAAATTAGAGCGATTGATATTTTAATCATCATCAATTTAGCCTTGGTTTTCATGGCTTTATGCCTGATTAATTACACCAATTTTGATTTAAATATCCAAAAATATTTTTTTGATTTTGCATCGAAAAAATGGCTGATTGATAAAGATGAGCCGGTGAAAAAATTCATTTTTTACCAATTTCCAAAAATCCTTTTTGGCATAATATTAATTGCCTGCTTAAGCAGCGCGATTATTGGCTTTAGAAGAAACACTCTTCACCTCCGTCATCCTGAACTTGTTTCAGGATCTTTCGCATCTATAAGCCCAAACCACCTCCCAAATCACCTCCGTCATCCTGAACTTGTTTCAGGATCTTTCTCACCTACAACCCCAAACCACCTCCGTCATCCTGAACTTGTTTCAGGATCTTTCTCACCTACAACCCCAAATTTTTTCACCAAAAATCGCCACAAACTTTTATTAATTTTTTTCGGTCTCGCTTTTATTCCGTTAATCGTTGGCAATATTAAAAAATTCACCAATGTTTACTGTCCAGCGCAGCTAGAAATTTATGGCGAAAAATATCCTTACGTTAAGATTTTTGATCATTATCCAACTAATTTTTTGCAACCAAAAAAAGCTAAATGTTTTCCCGCAGGACATTCAGTCACCGGTTTCGCGCTATTTATTTTATTTTTTGCCCTAACAAAAAAACGTTCAAAAATTTACGGCTTATTTAGCGGCTTTATTTTTGGTTGGATTTTAGGTTTTTATCAAATGGCAAAAGGCGCCCATTTTTTTGGTGATACTTTGGTTTCAATGCTGTTATGCTTTTTAGTCGCTGCTTTGATTGCGCGATTTTATTTCAACAAAATCTCATATGACTAACAATAAAATTACTAAAAAATTAACTTTAGGAACGCTTCCCGCTTCTAAAAAAATCTATGTTCAAAGCGACAGATTTGAAGATGTAAAAGTTGCAATGCGTGAAATTGCATTATCAGAAAAATCGGAAGCAAAATCTTTCACGGTTTACGATCCTTCGGGCGTTTATACCGATCAAAATTATTTAGATAAAATCAATCTCAATTGCGGTTTGCCAAAACTGCGCCAGCAATGGATAAAAGAGCGCGGCGACGTTGAAGAAATTTCGGGCCGCAAAGTTAAACCCGAAGATAATGGAATTTTGTTTGGTAACGTCAAACCATCGGCTCCAGAATTTGACTTATCAGAATTTAAACCACTTCGCGCCACAGCTGGCCAAAAACCAACTCAAATGGCTTATGCCCGCGCTGGCATTATCACCAAAGAAATGGAATATGTTGCGGTTCGAGAAAATATTCGCCGCGAAAAATTGATTAAAAATTCAAAATATTCAGGCGAAAAATTTGGCGCAATTTGCCCCGACATCATCACCGCAGAATTTGTGCGCGATGAAATTGCAAGCGGGCGCGCCATAATTCCCAACAATATCAATCACCCTGAATCGGAACCAATGATTATTGGCAGAAATTTTTTGGTTAAAATTAACGCTAATATTGGCAATTCGGCGATTTTTTCTGGCGTTGAAGAAGAGGTTGAAAAAATGATTTGGGCGACGCGTTTTGGCGCCGATACTTTGATGGATTTATCGACTGGCAAAAATATTCACAATATTCGCGAATGGATCATCCGCAATTGTCCGGTGCCAGTTGGCACGGTTCCAATTTATCAAGCGTTGGAAAAAGTTGGCGGTGTTGCCGAAGATTTAACTTGGGAAATTTTTCGCGATACTTTGATTGAACAAGCCGAACAAGGCGTTGATTATTTCACAATTCACGCCGGAGTTCGTTTGCAATATGTGCCACTTACCGCCAATCGCATTACCGGCATTGTTTCGCGCGGCGGTTCAATTATGGCAAAATGGTGTTTGTCGCATCATAAAGAAAATTTTTTATACACCAATTTTGAAGAAATTTGCGAGATCATGAAAAAATATGACGTGGCATTTTCGCTAGGCGACGGACTTCGTCCCGGTTCAATTGCTGACGCTAATGACGAAGCGCAATTAGGCGAATTAAAAACTTTAGGCGAATTAACTCAAATTGCGTGGAAGCACGATTGTCAAGTTATGATTGAGGGTCCGGGTCACGTGCCAATGCATTTGATTAAAGAAAATATGGATAAGCAACTTGACTGGTGTCATGAAGCGCCATTTTACACTTTGGGGCCTTTAACCACCGACATCGCGCCCGGTTACGATCATATTACTTCCGCAATTGGCGCGGCGATGATTGGCTGGTTTGGCACCGCGATGCTTTGCTACGTAACGCCAAAAGAGCATTTAGGTTTGCCAAATAAAGAAGATGTGCGCGAAGGTGTTATAACCTACAAACTCGCCGCCCACGCCGCCGATTTAGCCAAAGGCAAAAAAATCGCTCGTTTGCATGACGACGAACTTTCCAAAGCCAGATTTGAATTTCGCTGGGAAGACCAATTTAACTTGTCCCTCGACCCCGAAAAAGCCAAAAGTTTCCACGACGAAACCTTGCCAGCCGACGGCGCCAAAGTCGCCCATTTCTGCTCCATGTGCGGCCCAAAATTCTGCTCAATGAAAATCACGCAAGATGTGCGCGATTACGCCGCGAAGCAAAAAGAGGCGGAAAAAGGGATGGAAGAGATGAGCGAAAAATTCAAAGAACTCGGCTCTGAAGTTTACGTAAAAGCAGAATAATCTGCTTCATGAAAACCCTAAGCTGGACGGGATTTGCAACTCCGTCCACACGTTCATGCCTTTTGTAAAATGGAACTGAACGTGAGAACGAAATTACAAATCCCGTCCTGCCGGTGTTCCTGAGGATCCATTGCGAAGGGAGGATTTTTCAATCAACCACACACTCACCAAAACCTAAAAACCACACCAGTAAAGGAGTAAAAATGATTCTAGAAACCGAACGCCTAATTCTAAGAAATTGGCAAGAAAGCGATGTCGCGCCTTTTGTTGAGATGAATCAAGATTTGGAAGTGATGAAATATTTTCCTGCCTTATTAAGCGCTGAGGAAACCAAAAACTTAGTGGAAAGAATCAAGCTGCATTTTTGCGAACATGGATTTGGGCTTTTTGCGGTTGAATTAAAAAGCGAAAAAAATTTCATCGGTTTTACTGGTCTGGTAATTCCTACATTTGAAGCACATTTTACTCCAGCGGTTGAAATTGGCTGGCGACTTTCTTCAAAATATTTTGGCCAAGGTTATGCAACTGAAGCAGCTAAAAAAGTTTTAGAATTTGCCTTTGAGGAATTGAAGTTGAAAGAGCTGGTTTCATTTACTGCAATAGTGAATAAACCTTCAATTAATGTGATGAAAAAGATTGGAATGACACATGATGCAAAAGATGATTTTCAACATCCAAAATTGGATAAAAACCATCCGTTAAGTTCGCATGTTTTATATAGAATTAAGAATGTTGAGAGATCGGATAGATCCTGAATCAAGTTCAGGATGACGATGTGGTGATATCGAGTTAAACTCAAACTGAAATAAAAACTCCGTCATCCTGAACTTGATTCAGGATCCATCCGTAGTTTAAGCAGAGAGTAAGATTTGATTTTATTTACAGATTTTTTCCAACAAATTCGCCGCTTCATCTTTGGTTTTCTGCGCGGCGGCAATGCCTAATTTTATGCCATCTTCCAAACTAACATTTGCTTCTGATCTGGTTTCAAAAATATCGCTGCCATCAAAATCAAAAATCATGGTTTTTAATTTTAACTTTTCATCTTCAATATAAGCGTGAACTCCAACCGGCGTTGCACAAGATGCGCCAAGTTCGTGTAAAAAAGCGCGTTCGGTTTTAACGGCGATTTGGCTTGGTTCGTGATTGATGTGAGATAATAATTTTGCAATTTCTGCGTCACCTTTTCGGATTTGAATGGCAAGCGAGCCTTGACCGCCCGATGGCAACATAACATCTTTTTCGATAATTTCTTTGATCACATGTTCTTTGCCAATGCGTTCTAATCCGCAAACGGCAAGGATTGAGGCGTCAACTTCGGCGCCGTTAATTTTATTTAATCGCGTGTCAACATTACCGCGAAAATTTATGATTTTTAAATCAGGGCGTAAAAATAACAAAATGGCTTTACGGCGCGATGACGAAGTGCCAACAATCGCGCCTTTTGGCAATTCTTTGATGGAATTATATTTGTTGGAAATAAAACAATCTCTGGCGTCAAGCCTTTCGGTAAAAGCACTCAATTCGGTTGCTTCATGCAAAAAAGGCGGAACGTCTTTGGCGGAATGAATCGCGATATCAATTTTATTTTGGATCAAAGCCTCTTCGAGCTCTTTAATAAAAAGACCTTTGCCACCAATATCAGCAAGGTTGCGATCTTGAATTTTATCGCCGGAAGTTGTGATTGGAACTATTTCAATTTGAATATTGCCGAGATGTTCGGCCAAAAATAAATGCACTTCCGCAACCTGCGCCAATGCTAACTTACTAGCTCTGGTACCGATTCTGATTTTGTTGGAAATGTGCGACATCTGTAAAAAACTAAACAAAAAAGAGTAGGGGCGCATTTTTAATATGCGCCCCTACTAAATCACCAAATAATTGGACTTAAATTATCCCTGACGAGCTTTAAAGCGCGGGTTAACTTTGTTGATTACATAAAGACGGCCTTTTCTGCGAACTACTTTGCAGTTTTTGTCTCTTTTTTTGGCAGCTTTAATTGAATTATAAATTTTCATCTGATCCTCGAATTTAGTATGAATTTGTTTAAGGTTTGAAAGGCCATGCACCTGATCTGAGCTTAAAGAAGGCGGCGCAAATTAGTAAAGCAAAACAAAAAGTCAACGACTTATCTATCTACTTCACCAAATACAATATCTTGCGTTGAAATCACGGTTACAACGTCTGCAAGCATATGTCCTTTGATCATAAATTCCAAGCCTTGCAAATGAGCGAAACCCGGAGCGCGAACGCGGCAACGATGTGGTTTGCTACTGCCGTCGGAAATTATGTAAACACCAAATTCTCCTTTGGGCGCTTCAACGGCGGCGTAAGCTTCTCCAGCTGGAACGCGATATCCTTCAGTGAAAAGTTTAAAATGGTTAATCAACGCTTCCATTGAATGTTTCATTTCTGATCTTTTCGGTGGAGCAATTCTGGTGTCGTCAGTTACAACTGCGCCGTTTGGCATGCGCGAGATACATTGTTTAATCAAGCGCACAGATTGACGCATTTCTTCAACGCGAATTAAATAACGATCGTAAGAATCGCCGTTTTTGCCGATCGGAACATCAAAATCTAAATCGCCATAAACTTCGTAAGGCTGCGATTTGCGCAAATCCCAAGCAATTCCTGAACCGCGAATCATAGGACCAGAAAATCCCCAATCTAAAGCTTGTTGTTTTGAGACAATACCAACTTCAACCATACGTTGTTTGAAGATGCGGTTTTCAGTTAAAAGTGATTCTAAGTCATCAATATATTTTGAGAAATTTTCAGCGAAATCAGCGATTTCTTCAAGCAAGCCATCGGGTAAATCTTGATGAACTCCATCGTTTTTTAAAGAAGCGGCCTGCATACGAGATCCTGAAACTTTTTCATAAAATCGCATCGTGTTTTCACGTTCTTCAAACATCCATAAAAGTGGAGTCATCGCGCCCACATCTAGAGCCTGAGTGGTTATCGCCATGATGTGATTTAAAATGCGAGTAATTTCC
>Ga0114967_10000467_pt1 | contig 34563 bp, 20 predicted proteins | sample M_130628_MF_Meta_FD_92639 | JGI IMG/M metagenome (GOLD analysis project Ga0114967, IMG submission 92639) | Freshwater microbial communities from Lake Montjoie, Canada to study carbon cycling - M_130628_MF_MetaG | ecosystem: Environmental > Aquatic > Freshwater > Lake | place: Lake Montjoie...
GGTCAACTTCTTGTTGCCACGAGCTGCTGAATTGTGGACTACAATAACTACATTTAAGATTACAAGCGTGATTAAAATTAACTTCAACATAACTAGGTACAACGTCTTCATCTCCGGTACTGTTTTTAATCAAGTCGTATAATTCTGCTGCCCAAGGCTCACCTGATCTGTAATGTCTATCGCTCAGTTCGCCGTGTTTTTCAATATTCCAACAGTAGCTACATTCAGATGGTTTTTCATTTTTTAACATCATAACACGCTGTTGCTTCTTGTGTGCTGTGTTATGCAATGCGCCTGGATTATCTTTTAACACAGTAGCATCTATAGCATGCAAAGGCGGATGATAGCAACTGTTGTTAAGACCAGTTGGCAAGTGTAAACTTACTTGTTGCCATTTAGCCAAGCACAGTGCAGGACCTAACTTGTCCTTCATGTCTTCTGCTGCACTCATAAAATTGCTTTTATTATCTGAGTTATTGTTATTCATCGAATTGTGGTTTTCTCCAACTGGGAAGATCGAGCATTTGTTTATATTGTGTTTTATATTCTTTGATATTTTGAATGTACTGCATCATATATTGATAATTGTGTTCGATATCGGCATGACAGTCTTCTAATATAGTATTGATTTTTTTAGTTCTAATTAGCATGTGTAATATATCAAATGCATAATCAACTCTGTGTATTCCGCCATCAGAATCGTATTCAATCGGAATTACATTTTCGAAAAATTTTAAAGTGCCAGGCGGAGCAAATTTTGTTTCTTTAGAAAAACTATCAAATTTTTTCCAGATATCATTAATAACTCCGCGGCCTGCAATTAACAAAAATGGCCTTTTATAAAGTATTGGTCTTAGAATTTTTTCTGTCATAGAAAATACTCCCTCGTCTTCGGCTGTTTCTAATACTATTTCTATAGCAATTTTTTCATAAACTTTATTCCACTCCTTGCCCGAAAATTGATGAGTGATGGGAGGTGTTTGCACTGGACCAATGTCGCTGTAAGGTCTGATATCATTAATTTCCGAGATTGGTTGATTAGTCTGCTGCAAATATTCTAACAAATAATATGGATCAGTATAATAATCCATATCGTGGTTAAAACTAGTTAACCCTTGCTCGCGAAACTCAAAATTCTTATGCCTATGTGCAGCACGAATACGTGTTACATTAGCCCGGCCGATAAACATACCGTAAGTTTTTTCTTTATTCCACGGACGATGTTCGATTATGTCAGTACAGGTATTAATCAGAGGTTCTGACAATAGAGATAACCTAACAGGATAACGTGATTGATTTAAAAATACATCGTACAAATTGCCAGTTTCTAAGGTAATATTGTTAATATCCCATTTCCAGTAACTTCGCAACTGGTCCAGAAAAGAGTAAAGCCCACTAAGTTCGGCGCCGCGTATTTCTTTAGATCGTAATACTACCCAACCGTCCGTTTGCATACTGTGTATAATTTTAGAACTTAGCTCTCCCGGGTAGTAAATTTCCCTCTCGCCCCAATAACGTTGAATATCAATTATCATTTAATATACGTTTTGCTGACAAATCTATATATGTTTGGTGATTGCCGGAATCCGGATAGCTGCCCGGAATGGCATCCATTAACAATATTCCTCGAGCGGCATCCTCTGGAGTCATGTAATAGTGCCAACCGGAGAATGCAAAATCATCAGCAGCATAGGAGATTTTTAGATCTCTACCGTCATGTCTTGCCTTGCGTAGCCATTTAGCTGCATCCTCGTCGTTAGTCAAAATCATTCCTCCGCGACCAATAGGAATACGTTTTTTAATTTGAAAAGATACTACATGTAATCCATCAGTATACATATTTTCTTGCCAGCGTACTGCACCGTCCCATATTGGATATGGATCCAAACGATAACGTCCAGTCCATTTCATATCTACTAATTTTGGTACGCATCCGGCATGCTGTATCTGCATAGGGACAGAAACATAAGTGCGACTGGGAATGGTGATAGACCCTGTGGCATTGAAATATTTTAAACAAAGAAACAGTCCATGGCTACAGCAATCAATTGCGATTCCAAATTTTGCGCCAGCAAATTTAGCAACTTTTTCTTCGAACATATCTACTATGTCGTAAGGATCCTTCCAGGAATATCCGGATTTTTTTAATAGCGACAGTTCTGGACGTTGTAAATCTCCTAGGACTTGTCCCAATGGCCAAATTTTATGCATGTTTCAATGTCTCAATAAATTTTGTTCGGTCACCAATTCGCCTGGCGGGAGATCCAACGTATTTTCCTGGCATTAGTGTGTCTTTTGTAATACAACTTGCTGCGCCTAATTCAACATCGCTGCCAATATTTAAGGAATTAAGAACAGATGCTTTAAAATTAAACATACAATTTTTTCCTATATTAGTCCTTCCGGCGATCATAACTCCACTGTGTAACTGTACATTATCATCTATATTAACATAATGTGATATCAGACAATATGTTTCAACGATACAATGTTTACCAAGTTTTGAACCTATTAGCATTGATGAAAACGCTAATATAAAACTTCCAATTCCTACATGTTCTCTTACAGACGCATCATTATAATATCGAACTACACTAGGGTGAATATAAATGATGCAATCCAAATTTTCTTTATCAATGATGTTGATAATTTGACGACGCAATGTTTCGTCTAAAGTAAATGCTATAAGATAAGAATACTCATCTTTATGATCTGACTTTATAAAGTCTTGAGGAGATATAATTTCAATCTTACCAGTAAACTCAGCAGATATAAAAAATTTAGCTTCTTGTGTTATAGTTGACTCTAAGAAACCGATAAGTCTGATTGTATCCCTATTGGCCAGTATCATGATTCAATTAGATTGAGAGTTTTCGCATAATAATCAACTGCACTATTCCAGTCAGTATAATTTGGGTTGCCGACAACTTTGGATCTAAGACTGATGACCCACCGTGGTTGTGTATTGACAATGACATTGTGTGCTATACCAGTTCTGACCATGGTCAATTTGTTGCCAATGGTATGTCTTGCCAATTCTTTATCTTTGACATCTTCAAGCTTCCAGTATACATATTTGGTATTAACAGGAGTTAATTCTGACGTCCCAGATTCGTATGGCACATCATACCAGGTCATATAACTATCGTCGTTTGGGGAAAATACCCAATTGATTCCAAAAATATTCGGAAGGTCGCTGTGCCATAAAATATCTACATGTGCTTCTGGATATACTAAATGAGCATCTCTATAAAATATCATAAAAGAATTTACTTCGATTCCTTCATTAGCCAAATAGTCAAGCCACTCTTTGTTGAGAATTTGTAGCATTTCCGTGTCACGGAAAGACCATATGCCAAGCGGTTTACCAGCTTGATCAGTTTGTGCTCTAAATTTTTCAGCATCAAAATTAGGATTCAGTGCATTATCCATACTGATATTTAAAGTATGCCACGGCTTATTATAATCAATCATCAATTTTTCCTTTTTGTTTAATCCAAGGAGAGAAACAATTTACTGCATCTGCCCAGTTGTTTATCTGGTTATTACGTACCAATCGGATACTTACGGCCCAGCGAGGTTTTTTACCCATGATAATATTGTGTGCAGTACCAGTGCTAATTAGAGTTAATTGTTGGCCGATACACCTACGATCAATTTCACATCCAACTAATTGATCCATTGGCCAAAATTCATAATGGTTCTGTGGATTGCTAAAGTCAGCATCTGTTTTCATCATCCCAGATTTCTTATTATGACGGAACCAGACCATGCTACTATCGTCTTCTGTGTCAATTACAAAATTTAATGCATAGACAGCAGGTACCGGGTTTGCAGTTCCTACATAATCAATATGCGCCAATGGATGAATATAGTCAGGTGCTCGATAAAATAATAATGTGTTGCGAATTTCAAATCCCAATGACTTAATATATACCAGCCATTGCGGATCAAAAAGTTCAGTCAACGACTCGTCGGTGAAATTCCACAAAAATATTGATTTATCAACAGCTCCTGATTTCTCAAGCAATTGATCAAAATCTAAATCAGTACGAACAGCATTAGAAATATCAATATCTAATACATGCCAGGGCCTATTATAATCAATCATGTCACCAGCCTTCTTGGCCACGTATCACTGCCATCTCTGTTGTCATAATACCACGATTGTGCCAATTGCTACGATAGTGGTGCTTGAAGAAACGACTTTGTTCTTGTGTAAAAAGATTCATAGGCAAGTCAAGTTGTATTCGCAATGATTTTTCAAGTTCTTCTGCTCGCCATGTAGGACCTGTATCACCATGTTCTTCCCAGAGTTCTGCTAACTTATCAAAGTCCTGTACTTCTGTGTAATCCCAATCTGTTAGCATGGTCTTGTATGTTCCTAGTCTAGAACCAAATACCGCCCACATGCCATTCTCTACATCTGCGCCTACATTGTGCCATATAGTCAAGTGATCCAAGTTGCGGCGATGTACAAGTTCTTTAAACTCGCTTACACTGGGCCGGCGTCCTTGATTCAAACACATCTTAACGCCTTCTCTAAAGCCTGCTCGCCAGGCTTGAAAAGGGGATCCGTTAGGGTATGTTGTGCTATAGCAATCGTGCATGGCAATATACTTGGGATCAAAACAAAACTCTACATTAGTTTCATCTCTGCCGTCTGTGTTTTCGTGTGTACGCATGTTGTTGGCAAAGTCTCGGGTCCAACAACTCATACCACCATTGCCGTACATTAGTCCGTTAACATGGTTGCGAGCACGCCAGCGAAAAACACAATCCCTATTCCCATCATCCAGGGTGAGCTGGAGATTAAAGAAACCAGGATCAGGAAGATTATCACCATCGATAAGAATAAATCTTTCGGTATTGCTGGCCGCTGCTGCTGCTTTGTGCGCTGCATCCGAGCCTTTGACGCTGTCCACCCGCTTGGCCCAGGGCACCATGTTTTTGATCTTGACCCAGAATTCTTCTTTTTGTGATTCATCATAACTCAAATAAATTGTATCTAAATCTGCTATATCAAATGTTGTCATATGTGTGAGTCTTCCAAAATACCGCTGGTGTTTTATCTGTAATAATAGTAATGTCACTGGGATGACACGGAGTTCCGTTGACATCTGGACGTAATTTTCCAACTTTGTTTCGAATTTCTATCATTTTTCCGTCTCGAATTCTTATGTCAAATCTATGGCAATAAAATGTGTGTTTATCAATCACTATATATGTGCCTGGTAAATTGTCTGTGGTATAATCAAGTATATTACCTGATTCAGTATCATAGTATATCTTGTATTCAATCACAGGACGTGACCAATTTATTTGGTTCCACGCTTTGAGAAATTCATCCATAGTGTTCTTGTAAAGTCTTTGCAAATGATTTTATATGATAATGAAATGGCCACAATTGTTCAACTGTGTTGATGCGCAACGATCCACGATTTAATTCCCATATCAATTCTTTGGTCCAATCTTCTGATTCATTACCATTGATAGAAGACTTCATGTGTATCAGACCAGGCACTGATCCTGGCAGTGTAAATTGGTCTTTACCCAATAAATCTAAAGCAATAGCATAAGCAAGATCAGTATTTAATGTCTGTCCTGCTCCAAATTTTAATGCAGACATTGCAACTTCCCAGTTTGTAAATATATCGCGCACTGTGTCAAAAAAATTCTTGGCATTGGCACTCAGTTTCCAATAAGTTATTGCATTATATACATCAGGCAAATTGTTTTCATCAAAAATCTTTCTATATGTTCTGGAACTGGACCGACGATTATGAAAATTCCTGGCACCAATTGTGCACACAAGATCTTTGGCGCTACAAATATCAAACCAATGTTTAATACTGTGCGGGATAATCATGTCAGCTTCTAACTTAATTGTTTCTCTGAAGGGGCTGGCATAAAAACATTGCCAATCATTGTGCAATTTCCAAGTTGTGTCCTTGGCCTGATCACCAAACGGAAAAGTTTTTACATAGTCAAAAACTTTGTTATCGATCAAAACATCTGTGAGTAGACAAATTTTTGCGTCAGGCTCAACCAATTTAATACTTTTTGCCAAAGTTTCGGCGCAGACAATATAATCAGTGTCATTGTTATTTTGCGCTACCACAAGATAGCCACGTTCATCTTCAATTTTCATATATCTTGGCCAAATCAAATTTATTCATAAAATGAAAATCTTGATCTTTGACAGTAATTTTACGCCAAGTTTTTTCTGGTCCTACTTGGTATGCAAGTTCAAATGTTTCTTGATCATGAGTCCGAATTCCAACGTCATTGAAAACATTGGCCATTTTCCAGGGTATAACCGGTACAGCGTTGGGTATGTGTCCGTATATTGTATTCAAAGCAATACTTACAGCAAAATCATTGCGAAAGGGTGATGTTCTAAATTTGTATATATTTGAATAGTGTGTGTAATTTTTTTTAATCATGTCCATTAGCACAAAGAAATCTTTGGCTGTCTGGCTTCTATCAAAATACAACACAGTTGCCCAGTAGTGATGTAGTCCTGTGGCATTTGATATACTTTGATAGGGTCTAAATCCATCGCGGCCAGTGATGTCATACACATGCTTCATGGCAGTGACCCGAAGATTCAAATCAAATAGGGTCTGTAGCTGATTGCTGCATACCACATAGTCGCTATCAAGCACTATTGTTTGGTCGTAGGGCGAAAGTTCAAAACTTTGAAATCTATTACCGTTGTACCATGTGTCTGCTTGATTGGTCACACTTGGATTGAAAACTCTATAGCCACCAGATTCTGCTATAGAGAACACAACCGAGTGTGTGGTTTTTCTGTCTCTGATGCTGCCTAAATCAGTCACTATGGTGACTGGTAAATCCAAATAACGATTCACACGATCTGCACACCATACTGCTTGGCCAAAGTAATCTATGCTTTCGTTGTTAAAAGCATAAATTATGATACCTTTTGTCATCGTTGTTGTTGCATTTGTGACCATTCTACCAGCCAGTCGTTCATTTGCTCCTGCCATCTTTGTTGCATTTCATGTTTGAGGTCGGCAGCATTTACCTTGACAGGAGTATGATAAACGTCAAGGAGAACAATATCTTTGTCATCATACAGACTTAGAAAAGTTATTGTATCTGGAGTGGATCGAAACATGCCGCCTGCATGTGCAAACAGCATCTTGGATTCATATTTTTCTTGCAAAGTTTTCTTTGCAGCGGCGTGATCAAACCGTGTGCGGATTCGTGTGACTATATCTGACATAGTAACTATTGTAATGATTTTTTTGAAATTAGTAAACGATTCTGGCAAGATCACTTGCCAGAATGTAGATTTTTAACTGCCAGTTATGCTGCTTGAAATTGTGGGTGTTCCCCAAGTGTTGGTCAAATAGGTAGTTGATGGTTGCACCAGTGTTACAGTGCTGGTCAGTGTGCCGTCGACATTTTCGTCTGTGCTCAGCACATGAGAATCATCAAACCGCACTGTTATGGTAATTGTGGTTGCTGATCCTGCTGCTGCGTTGGCCAAGATATTGATGCTGACAAAGTTTGTGGTGTACAAATATGTGGAGCCAAATTGTTTAAAAACTTCTTGGTTACTTGTGGTAAGGTCGTAAAATCCAGTTGTTGTCAACAAGGTTGTTGGTGTGCCAGATCCACCTGTTTTTGTAGTTCCGGTAAAATTAGCAGCTGCAATGACTTGTGTACTGGTGCCTGTGGTTATGTTTATGGTGCCACATGCTGTAAGCAAATCAGTCCAGGATGTGTTTTTAGAATTGACAGTGCCACCAGATCTGGCACCGGCTATGGTAATACGACCGCCGGCATTAAAGAAATACCGTGCAGAGTTGGCGTCAGCAAAGGTGATGGTATGTGTTGCTGTACATGCTGTCAGCCACGCTGTTAAACGAGTGGCCACACCGTTAAGGGTAATGGTAGATCCTACGCCTGCTGCGTTGTTGCGATTGGTAAAACATGAGGACAAGTTGGCAGAAAAGTTGGCTTTGGCATCAATGGTTTGACCCACAGTGGGGTTGGTCACAGCTGTGACCGTGGTATTAGTCTGATTTGCAATACTAGTAAACCGGGTAAACAAGTTGGAAAATTGTGTTGCTGTCACAGTACCTGCTGCTGCCACAGTCGACAGTGTAGTAGACTGGCCCCATCCTTTATCCAAAGTACCTGTACCCCAAACAGTGTTGATGTTGGCAACGTTATCGTCAGGAGCAGCTCCGCCCTGTGCAAATGTATTGTAGTCTATGGCCTGTATCAATCCGCCTGCTGTATAAGTCATGTCGCTATTCCAATTAATTGATGGTCACAATTGCTTCAATAATGCCAACTGTTTCTGATTCTTTGGCTTCCAATGAACGACCTATTGTGTTGAATGCTGTGGCTTCGCCTGGGCGAGCTGCGCGAGCCAGGCCGTCGCCTGCTGCAACCAATCGATCACCTTTGCAGATTGAACCTGTTACTCTAACTGGCACACGACCTGTCATTGCGATAGGAGGATGGGTTGAATCTGTTCCTGCACCAGCGTTCATCAGATAAGCAGCTCTGGTACTTATGACTCCAAAAACATTTTCACTTAGTTCATCAACACTTTTGGTAATTTCAGCTGTGCCACCCAGTTCGACCACTGTGCCTGGTAACATTTCTACATCTGCTGCAAAACGTTCTGCAACGTCTGCATACAAGGCTGTGGTGGCTGTGGCAAATATTGTATTAAAAAATGTAGCAGAACTGCCAATGTTGCCGGCACCATTGGAGCCAAGATTTGTAATGCCTTTGACGCCAACCAATGCTGTTGAGCCGTCAACAAACAAGGCTGTTGTTGTTACGCCGCCGTCGTTGACCTGAATATTGATGTTGGCATCCTGTGTTTGGTTTTGAATATTCACAGCTGATGTGGCCAGAGTAACACTGATTTTTGCATCTTGATCCAGTCCAACTGTGAGTCCGGAATCGTTGATAATGCCCAGGGTACCCGAGGTAGTGTCGCTAGCATCACTACGCAAGAATGAAGTGCTGTCCAGTCCATCCAACAAAGAAGCATTGGCAGCTGTGCCCACGAACTGAGCGTTGGTCACTGCAGTGCTCATCTGTATACCTGGATCAATTGTGGCAAATCCAGCAATGCCAACTGCAGGTGTAAATGAGGAATCCTTAGACACCATGCTGACAATGGTATTGGCCACAAACATCTGAATTACAACATGATCATTGCCAACGTTATCTTCAATGGTATTAACGATGGCACCGCTTGTGCCTTGACCAGAAGAACTAGCAGGTCCTACCAAAATAAACGCAGAGCCATTCCACACTTTCAGCTGTTGGTTGGTGGTGTCAAACCAGATATCGCCAGTGACGTTGCTAGTAGGAGCTGTAGCACTGGCAGTGGCAGCACTAATAGTTTTAAAGGCTGTGCCTGTATAAACTTTCATCAAGTCATTAGCAGAATCCCACCATAACTGTCCTGTCAGTGGTGCACCTGGTGCACTGGTATTGCTACCGTTTTCCAGCAAGTGGATGAAGTTTTCATCAAGAAATTCACCATATCCAGCATAGTTTTTACCAACCAAGATCATGCTTGAACTAGTGTTGATAGTTCCGTCTGATACAGTAGCAAATATGCTGCCATCTGTTAAATTTATTGTGTACGCCATTTTTAGACTCCGTCCTTAGTATTTATGCAAGTATTTTGTACCCATATTTATGCTGTGCTCAAATTGGTCAAGGTCTGAATACGCACAGTATAATCTATTTGAATCTGTCTGTTCAGACTCTTTTGAACAGGATGGAAAATCACATGTGTAATCAGCATGAGATCATCTGCAGATCCTTCCCAGGTTTTTAACCCCAATTCGTCAAACACAAATTCACCGTTGAAATTGGTGCTGTTGTCAAAGGCCTGTTGTCCTGCAGGTTCGCCATAATCCAACAAACAAGTGACTAAAACATCGGTATAAACCTTGCCCGAAGTATGCAAAACTGTTAAATTATTGCGAGTAGGATCTGTATTGGCAGGACTATTTCCGTCCACCACCTTGATATAAGTCTGGTTATACAAGTCAGCATTTTGACCTGTCACATTAGGTGGAAGATATGTGATAACACCTGTGGGATCTACACTGCTGCCGCCATTGCCAAAGGCCATGGCATAGATGTATCCAATGTTCTTGTTGGCTATGCTTTCTGCCAAGGCAATACTGATATTCTCATAGTGTATGGCATTGTGTTTGTCGACAAACACTTCTTTTGAATTTGGGTCGTGGATTTTTAAAAATCCCTCAACCATTACAGTCCCCAACGACATCATGCTCGCTTCTCCACATACACTTGTTTGGTGTTTGGATCAAAAATTTTCACATGAGATTCCACAGAAAATGACCCAGATTCCGTGGGCTTATTGACCGTGGGAGTCAGGGGCGTTTGCATTTTTGACAAATTTTCTAATTGTGCATTCATGTGATTATTTACCTTGATTATTCGCCACGGATAAACCTTGCTGCCTCGGTGGTTTGTTCTTGTAGTGCAATACCATTGCTGGGTGTTGTTGGTCCAGGTTCATACCAGCTTAGGGCTCTTCTCACCAAAATAGTAACTTGATAATTTTGTGTAGGTGCAACATCAAATACTACATTTACAGGATCTGCTGTGTCAATCACATACCCACCCAGCTGTAGAATTCCACCCACATAAACTTCCACAGCATCTGCCAATTCTGTACTATCCAACCCAATAATGCTGATATCAGTGGCCACAAAAGATGTGATTGTTCCGTTAGCCAAGAAGTCTTGTGATACCACGTAGTTTTGATATTCTGCGGGCAACAGGTTGCCTCGACCAATATCATACACTGCGCTGTCTGCAGCATGATCGGTTGCACCTGTACCTGCTGTGCCTCGACGCAGACCACTGACAGTGTTGTTGGCAGTGTCTCTGTTGCGATATGTGATACGCTCGCCGTTGATGGTTATCAAACCAAAGATGCCCAATGGCAAGTTGGGTTCGCTCAAGGCAGCAGCATTATCCACATAAATCATATCATCTGTTGCACCAACTGCGTTGGCCACTGCAGTGGTTGTGGCACTGGTGATACGGTAAGTGCTTTGGAGACCGCGCATGTCTTGAAAAATGCGGAAAGCAATTGCGCCTGGTACCACGCTCTGAGTAAAACTGGTAATGGCCACAATGTTTGCATTGTTGATCACAGGGCCTGTAATTGTTACCACAGACCCAGTGACAGTAAATCCTGAATCTACAAACAAAACAAAACCATCCAGTGTTACCAACAATCTTGACGGATCTGTGATGATACGGCCTGTGTCAAAGGTGTTGGTCTGAATTGTGTCACCTACACTGAAATCAAACGAACCAGATGTGCCTGACACTGTGGCCAAATCGTATACAGTTTCATCGTATCCTTCCGCTACTGTGATGCCTTGACTGGTTGGACCAGCAAACGCCTGGGTCAAGATATTTTGTTGATCAGTGTCGTTGAATGTGGTCACACTTATGATGTCGCCTGCAATAGGTTGTAGTGGTCCTGTGGCGTTCCATATCACAGTATCACCGCTGATATAGTATTGAGCAGCAGTGCTGACTGAAATCAACACAGTTGATCCTGTTGCTGGCAGTTCAGCCAAGGTCACAGTTCTGCTGGCAGATGTGCCATCCCAGACATCAAGTACATAGTCCGCACCCAATATCAATGGTTGTCCATCAATGTACACTGCTACTTCACTAGCTGACACCGTAGCCGGGCTGTAACCACCACGATCAGGACAAAAATACTGCAGACTTGATCCGTCGCTGAGGTATTCAACACCTTCTGCGGGTCTGGCTCTGATGCCATTCTTCTCAACAATCACATTGGCAGGGTTAGTGCCTTCTAAGCTGTTGGACAGAGTAAAAGACAATGACGAACCATCTGCTATAAACAATTCAGTTTGTGGCACACTCCAACTGTAATTTTCACCGGTTGAGCTGAAGCCTAATGCAGTCACAGTGATCGAGTCAGAGGTAGTATACACTGTGCCAAATGTAATCACTGTGCTAAAGGTGTTGAAGGCAGCTGAAGTAAAGGTAGTCACATTTTCGCCGTTGACAAATACTGCAACGCTTTCTATTAGACCAAACTTGATTGGCAAAATCACAGTGTTGCCAACATCTGCACCATTGTAGCTATTGGTGTACAGTTGATTGCCACCACCCAAGGCATAAGCAGCAATGACCACTACATCACCTGCTGTAATACCTGCCAAAAAACTGATGTTTTGGTCAATCCAGTCTATGGTATAGTCACCAGTAAAAAACAATGACGAACCATCTGTTGTAGTCAGCAACAGCTCTACGCCTTGCGTTTGATTCCACACTTGTATAGCCACAGGATAATCCACCAAACCTGCAAAACTGTAGTCGGCAGTGCTGGCACTGTAGGTGTATTTGATTATTTGTAAGGGAAAGCCATGGCCATCACCGGTCCAATCTGCTCCTGGCGATGTAAACACTCGCATGTCCAAGGTGTCAAACATGGCGCCTGGCACCAGTTCTTCTGGTGCATGACTGCTATATGTGTCTACAAACTCTCCACCATCCACATTTATGGAAGTGGGCAGAGTTCCCAGGTAAGGATCTGTGAATTCGCTCTCGTAGATGGCATCCAGTATGGCAGGATCATATGTGGGACGGCCTTCTGGCCCAAAACTGATGTTGTCAAATGTATTGATATCAAAGTTGCCCACATCAAATCCGGTATTTTGATTGAAGTCTGGGGCATCTACCTGTACTCCCGGATAGTCAACTCCGGATATCAGTTGTGCCAGGTCTAATCCGGGCTCATTGGGGGTTGGCACATAATATCCCATGGTGCGATCAACACCACTGAGATCTTCGGCTGGTACTACAGTCCATTGATCAGGATCAAATACCAGGCTTTCTATTGCACTGCTGTCACTGTTTGTGGCACTCCAGACTTTGTTGGCATATCGCACCAGTGTGCCATTGTCGTAGCTGACATTGGCCTGCCAATCCACAATGGTGGTTTGATATTGATAGCGATCATACTTGATTGTGGTCAAGAAGTTGCGTACCAGACCATTGCTCATAACTGCAACAGCGCGAGCGCCTGTTCCGTTGCCACCCACTAGTGTCAGCACAGCTGTGGTAGAATATCCTGCACCAGGATCGTTGACGTCAATTCTGATGACCTGACCTGCACTGTCGACCACAGCGGTCATCACAGCAGGAGTCACTGCTGTGCCTGTTATCACTACCTCAGGAGCTGTGGTATAACCAGTACCTCCTTCGGCCACCGTGACTGATTCAATCTGCAGCAGATAGTTCTGATACCACTGATTCCATGGCAAGGTCTGCCAAACACCACTGGTACTAGGTACACTACTGGTGGTACTGACATTGCCTATGTTGTCCAGAATTGGACTGATAAACAAGTCTTGAGCTGGATCCCAATAGGCTGGCAAATCAAAATCATTTACTGTGCCTTGATATGTGTCCAGTCCCTTGTAGATCAAATTGAATTCGCGAATCTGCACATGATATGGCTTGACTTCTTGTATGTAGTTCAGTACAAAATCCTGATTGTCGCGGCGATAGATCTGATAAGGAACCAGTTCTCGTATCACATGATCCACATCAATCAGACTGGTTTTGGTCAGCCAATCTGGAGCAATCTGTTCGCTGAGGATATAGTTAAACATCAAGATCAACAGGCGATTGCGCTCAATCAACAGCTCGTCCGTCATGAGTTCCTGATTGATGGCCTGAATAATTTTGCGTGTTTCAATTACAGGTTCTTGATCAAAAAACTGAGCGTCAAACACTTCGACGTCAAATCCAAAACGGCCCGAGTCTATTGTGTAATCCCACAGACGTTGTTGAAATTGAATTGTGCCGTCCTGTAGGCCTACTCTGGTCCAGGTACCGTTGTTGTATTGATAAATTTCCTGTTTGCCTTGACTGTTGGCTGTGACTTCGACTGCAGCACCGTTGACCACTGTGAGTGTTTCCAAGGCACTGTAGTTTGGCACAGTGGCAGTGAGTTTGGTTGCAGGATCATAAGTGGGTGCATACCAGTTGATGTAGTTCCAGTACAAACTGGTATCGTAATTTTGCACACGCACCAGCAACAGTGTCTTGGATCCTGGTGCAGTACCTGATATCACTTGATAAATTGTCCATAATCCGCGATAGTTGCTGTCACTGCCTACCAGGTATTGATAGCCCAAGGGCACAGTTGATAGGTCTTGAAAAGTAAGTTCTTCGTAGTTGGCAACACGAATGTTCCATGCTCCGGATCCAGGACCTGGTTCTGGTTCTCTGCTGTTTAACAAACTGAAACTGCGAGTTTCGCTTATGGGAAACTGTGCCAGAATAGTATTTGTGCTCTCTAAGTAGTTCTGCAATGCCAAGAATCTGTTGATAAACATGCTCTGACGCGGCCGGGCTTGCACGCCGTACTGCTGACTGGGAAACAGGAAAGGATCTGGCACTGGGCGACCAACAGCATCTATGCCGCAGAAACTGTCCTGCAGCTTGACATACAGAGCATCAACCAAGAATCCGTCAGCGCGATCCTGTGCAATCAACTGATACTCCACGTGTACTGCTGCATCATTAAGCTGCTGGTCATATTCTATGTGTAGTACGGTGTCCTGCGCACTGATGTACTCAGTTCCGTTGTAGATGGCAAAGGTGCTGGCGTTGATTGGTGCCAGATAGCTGATGCCACTGCTTTTGGGTGATTCAATGTACTGTGTCAGTGTGTTGATGCTGAGTGTTTTGTTTCTGGCACTATCCACTGTGTCCAGTCCAGTGACCCAGAAATAGTATTCAATACCCACAATACCTTGTGAGTTCAATGTGTTGTTGATGGTGTATCGGTTGACGTCCAGTGCCAGACCAGGTCCTGTATAATTTACAGGCGGAACATCACTGGCTATCCATTGATAAATTTCAACTGTGCTGCCTGGAAACAGTTGTCCCCAGCGGCGGCTGTCATAGACCACGTCATCTTGATTGGTGTTGATAAAGCGGGCACGCGATGTGTTCCACCAAATTTGTCCCACATGTTCCTGACCCCAATGTGCGCCATAATTGTTGACAGGGCCAACATTGTAGGCAGCAGGATCAACAGCACCTGTAAAATCAAGATTTTGTGCCACGGCACCCAACAAACGTCCTTGACTGGGGTTGAAATAATCAAAATACTGTTTGGGTAATCCACTGACCTGATCATACATGTATATGGTATTCAGCAAGTTTACATCAACACTTGGTTGCTGAACACGAATTTGTTGCCAAGCAGGCAAGTTGCTGTTGTTTTGCAGTTTTGTAACCGAACCATATCCCACCTGACTGTCGCCGGCGTCAAACCCGGGTGACCCAATCAACAGTGTGCCAGTGGTGTAATCCAGTGCTGCGCCATATAAATCTGAAGTTTGGCTGTCTTGCAACGGAATTATCTGTTGTCCAAACACAAACTGCACAGGATTGGTCACTGACCAATTGACTGGACGCAGAGCATCATAAGTGTAGACCACACCTGCATTGGGTATAGTATCAATAAAATTTGTGCTTTCGGCATCAAATGTGGTTGCTGCTTGATCAAAGGTAACAGAGCTGATGGGAGTACCGTTGGGTGCGCCCACCAAGAGTGTTACTGTGTCTTCGCTGATGAATGTACTTTCCCCAAAATGAGCAAAGTCTTGTTGATTTGGTGCAGTGATAGTTTGTTGATATACATATGCCTGTAGGCCAAGATCAGCAAACAGTGTTCCTGTTCCATCATCAACCTGCAGCTTGTCAAGTGGCACAGCTGATAGTTGATTCTTGACTTCTATGGTCAAGCGGCCTGATACCACAGTGATTATGGCACCAATGTCTGGAGCTGTAGAGAATGTTATCTGTTTGGTGATATTGTTGTAGGTGTAGTCTGTGTTTAGAACTTTTAATACATCATCAATTAGAACTACAGGGGTATAGGCAGTGGCCACCGAATAGATTGATCCCACATCAAAAATCTTAGTGCTGGCATCACCAACAAGTTCAAGATCAGCAGTGACCGCGGCCTGTGCATTAGGAATAGCTGCAGAGTTTATGTCTAAGGCCAGTTGCGCCACAGTGGTTCCAGTAATCTCCACAAAATAATTGTTGATACGCAGGTGGTTGCCTGCAGTCAGCACAGGGTTGGCAATGGTACTGGTAATAGTTCCAAACGCCCTGGCTTGATTGATCACTACTTCAACTTGACCAGCCTGTGGTTTAAGCAGGTCAATATAAGGACTACTGATATAAAGACTGCAGTCGTTTATGCACTGATCCACACGATATCCATACTTGTTGCCGGTGTTGATGTTGGTTGATGTCAGTATTTGTTCTTGAATGAAATTGTTTGTTTCAACCTCAATAATATCTCCCACTGCCAGTGCAGCGGTGAACGTGATGGTATTGCCACTGATGGTATAGGTTCCACCAATGTTGCCCACCTGATTTAACTGATAAACTGTGTTCAGGAACACTGCAGTTGGTGAAACCAATGCTTGTTCGGTGGTATAGGATAGCACACTGGCATCTGTGACTTGAAAACGTTGCACACTTCTGTCAAATACAAAAGTTTTGCCAGCATTTGAATATGTTGTTTCACCATCATCAACTACTGTATTAGGACTTCCGGCCAGTAACTTGCGTCCAGTAGTGGTTGTGGTAATACTGTGTCCAAATTCTGCATTAGTCGAATCACCAACGGATGCTGTTAAATCTGCAACCAACGAATAATATGTGCCAGCACGGAAAACAATAGCAGTATCTACCAAAGGCACAGACAACAACGTCACAGTAGGTCCAGCGAGTGTGTAATCTGTTTCTGGACGTAGCAATATTCCATTGGCATATACTGTTACACTGTAGACATCTGTGACTGCGTACAAAGATGACAAATCAAAAGCTGCTGTTGATCCATCACTTATGGTTTGCAATGTTTTGCGACGAACAATGCTGACAACAGAATTTTCTGGTACAGCAGCATTTAGATTCAAAGTGGTTGATGTGGCAGTGTAATCTGTTGTGTAGGTCAGAACGATATTGTCAACGCTGACAATGATCTGACTGCCATCATCAATTATTATGTTATTACTGAATTGATAGGCAGTTTGTCCCTGTACTGATATGTATTCAACTGATTGGTCTTGAACATCTATACGATTGTAGGCGTACACTGTATTGCCGCCTGGGGCGCCTACATATAGCCACCGCTCATCCAGGCTCATTGTAACAGAGTATCCAAACTCATCTGCGACTGTTATTTGGTCGCCTGCAGGAATGGCCAATAATTGCCATTGCTCAAACACTGGGCTGGCAGGATTGCGATAAATTACCGCAGCATATCCAGCACCGCTGTCGCTGGCACTGGCACCCACAATGGCCCACTGCTGATCGCCCATGTCAACTGCATTGCCATAACCAGCTGTATCTGTGGTTCCTAGCTGTAAAATACTGTTTTCATTGTATACATCTGCAAAAGTTTTTACATAGGTATACAAGGCACCGGGAGCAGTTGCAGCTTCGTTGGCATTGTATCCTGGAGCACCAACCAATGCACTGAGATTCTGGAAGCCTTGACTTAATGCAAAACCAAATTGTGAGTTACCACTGCGTTCAACTGGTCCAATTTCTACCTGTGTACTAAAGGGTTCAGTTTTTTCCAGCACCTGCCAAAATCCAGATGCGTTGCTGTCTACCCAAACTCGTGCACCAGGCTCCAGTTGTTTGGCATATGGCAAGGTGATTATGTCAGAGGGCTGTGCTACTCTGGCAGTTTGAAGTCTAAAGGCAATACCATTTCCCAGAACCTCTGCTTGAAAGCCAGTGAAGCTAAACTCAACCAAAATTGACTGCAGATCAACCACAAACAACACACGGTACACACCGTTGATTACAGGATCAAAATAGTTTACTATAATCAAATCGCCTATCGACAGTTTGTGAGGTCTGTTGAATCTCATCTGGCTGCGACCATTCAGATTATCTGACATGGAAATTACATTTGCAGGAACCATTTCAGTTCTGAATATCCCCCAATCATAATTGTTGACCTTGGCAAACCACACAGTGGTATTCATACCAATCTGATTTAGAGTAACTGCTCCTGCTATCTGCGCTGCATCAAAATCAAAAAGTGTAATATCCACGTCGTCAAGATTTACATAACCTGCCACAGGCAAACCAACATCAGTGGGCAAGCTAGTGGTAACAGGCAAAATGTTAGGGTTGTTAATCTTGGTAGAGGATTTCCAAATGTTCTGCACCAACACGGTCTGATCTGCTTCAGAAGTTTGTCCTGTTTGAACAACTTGAATCAGGCTAGGGTTACTGTGCAAGTTTGCTTCGTTCAACAACAGTTCTACATAACTTCGGTTGGCGGTAGCGCCATATTGACTGCGTAGGATAGCCCAGAATTCGTTGATGTTGTATTCAGCAACTTCCTTGCCAAGATTTGCAAGACTAAACAATTCTGCACTGCGAATTGTGCCCTTGGTTCCCAAAAATTGTTGATACAGGTTGACCTGACTCACGTCATCCAGATTTAAGGCCTGCATGTACTGGCGAGGACGGAAGCCAATCAAACCATAGCTGAACAGATCTACTTCAGTTTCCAAATTGGCGTTGTACACACTGTAAGCTGTGGCCAATTGGTCTGATGCATTGGCTGCATTGGGTAACAGTCCAGTTTGTATTTCATTGTAATCACTCTTTATCCAGAGGTTGTAATTGAATTTTTGACTGGGTTGAATGATTGTACTGGCTGCCCAATACTCATTTTTGAACAGTACTATTTCACCCTTGGCATACTTGCGAGTAGGTAACCATTCCACTATGTTGTCTTGGTTCAACACAAAGCCTGGAGCGTTTACTGTGCCGTTCCAGTTGCCACTGAGCCAACCCGAAATAAACACACGGCTTTGACGTGCACCGGTTACTGGTTGATAAAGCAAGTCAGCAAAAATGCTGCGGTTGTCCAACACCATCATGTGTTCGTACTGAGTGAATCTGATGTTTAAAAAATTTATAGTGTTTGTGGACAGGGTTGTTACACGAAACAGGTTCTCAATCCGATCCACCACCAGGTCACCTGTTTTCAGTGGTTGTCGATTTTGATTCAAGATGATATTTTCTGGACTGTAGATATTGAGATTATCAACTACAGCAGTTGGACGCTCAATACTGATACTGGTGGCAGCAGGGTTTAAATTTATAATGGATCCTGTGCCCCATCCTTGATTAGTCCAGTACAAGAACTCCTGTGCCATTTGTAACCAATTTAAAACATAACCGTTTTCGCGATTCTCAAACACAAAACCTTGATTTTGCAACAATGCACCATAGCTGACCAAGAAGTCAACTACACCACCTATATTGGTAAACACAAATCCATAAGGCACTCGTGCCACATTTGTACTGTGGTCCAGCGATACTCTTATGACATTTTGATTGTCAGAAAGATTTACAAAATTGCCACTGGGACGAGATACTAATATATTAAAATATGGATCCAACGCACTGTAGCCAAAAACTGAATAGCCAGTATCAGTTTTTTGCACCACAACTGAACTGTAGGTCAGTTGTTCAAAAGGTTGGTTCTTGTACAACAACAATTGATAACTTTCATCTGGCAAAATCAAACTGGTATTGGTGCTGTCAGGAGTGGCACGTTCAGTATAGACCTTCAAGTAATTTTTTCCACTGAATCCGGCCATGCGCCAGCATAATCTCACATCAATGTTGTTTAGAGTAGAGGTCAGTACATCAGTTGAATTGATACCCAATTGACGATTGTAATCAATGATCCAGTTTATATAACTGGCTTTACTGACGTTGTTGCCGTACAAAGGTGTCAATTTTTTGGCATCAATGCGATAACGTCCATCCCACAGATATTGTTCCAATGCATCATTGTAGACATAACGATCTCGATCAGCAAACAAACTAAAAAAGTTGGCTGGCTTGGTCAGAGCCAACAGACGCATCACAGCAAACGGCCACGAACTTGATGTACGCCAAGCATTTTCCACAGGGCCGTCGTCACCAAATACCCAATTGCGTTTGAAACTGGTGGCATCATAGTTGCCAATTGTAGTTTGCAGGGGATCTAACAGTTGTCCTTCGCTGTCGACTGGTAATACTTGTAGCAGTTCTGGACGGATATATCTGCTGTCAACGCGGACGTTTCCAGGCTCTCTTATGATACCAGCTGCCAAGTCATCCCATAGAACAGTGTTGCCACTGGTGTATGGTCCAGCACTGTATTCACTGTCCCACCAGGCAGGTTTTTGACTCAGGCCCAACATTTGCCACGGAGTAGAATCAGGTGTGTAAGTGTCATAGAAATAATTGTAAATGCCACGCCAGGCACCCAGTGATGGTTTGCCTGACAGTCGATTAGCTGATTGGCTGTAGTTGTAGGTAAAGGGATCATTGGAAACGTAAGACTGTGTGGTATAATCCAACTTGTTCCATCCAACCCAACTCAAGAAATCTTCAACAAGTATTTGATTCACTTGTTCCAGTGTATAGTCTGTGGTTCTGAATTGTCCAGGTGCCACATCTGTGTAGTTCAATGGAATGTCACTGGCTATCTTGAGATTGTTAAAGATTCTTTTTTCAAACTCCAACAACACCTGATCACGATAATCAGTAAACGCCACTGTGATACTTCCATCGTGTCCTCGTATGACCAAGGTTGGATTTACATAAGTTGTATCCAGATATATCTCTGGTCTAAAGGCAGGATATAGACCCATCTTGGTGGGAGTATTAGGCACATAACTGCCATAAGTGATAGGATACTCGCGAATTTTAACAATGTCCCCTGTGGTCAAGGGCACAGTAATGGTCAGTGTGGGAGAATCTGTGCTGACCACATATTGATAATTTAGAGTCAACAGTTGATCATTCAGATACACCAACAAACCTTGATAATTTGATGCGGAAAAATTGTAGGTGTTTAAGAGATCAAACACAGGTGAACTTATAATTGTGTAGGTTGTGGTGGTTGTGGTGTAGACTTCTCCACTGGGCAACATGTCGCTCCAATAGAATGGACTAATGTCACTGCGTCCCAAACTAATTTCTTGCAACACATTATCTAGCACCTGTGTGGGTGTAAGATTTTCAAAGTCACCCTTGGCAGCCAAATCCAACAACAAGGCCTTGTACTTGTTGTATTCTCTGCTGTTGTATCCAATGGAATTGAACAATTCAAACTGCTGTTGACGCAGGAAGGTGCCAGTCAAGGCCAACGGAGCAGAATGTTGCACAATAACGTTGCCATACTTGATCAGGTTACCCAGGTCACGTGTGTTGTTTGCACCTACAATAGGTCCTTGTATGGTTCGTAAGTTTTGTCCGATGCTTTCGTAGTGTGTACGAATTGTGCCCAGGGTAAAGATAGTGCTGTTTTCATTTAGAGGATTGTTTTCTAAGTTCAGTGGCACTTGGTAAAAACCCGCCGAACTTGCTTGGTTGCTGAGAGCTTCTACTTCAATCACTGTTCCACTGACCAAGTTTCGAAGGATAGTAATGGTTGTGGAATTTTCTGTTGTTGTGTAACTGTAGTTGTCAGGGTCAAGATAGACACCTTCCGCAAATATCTGCAGTGGAGGATATATTGAGTCATCATTGATGGCAATGTCCAGTACCAAGGGTGCAGCAGTATACACAAAACTGAACGACTGACGACTGAGATTAGGTGCAGCAGCATCCTGCCATCCAATCAGGTTGCTGAAGCTGACCCTATCAATATATTGACGTATAAACCCTTGGCTGATCAGTTGTGTCTGACTCACATTGTCTTGCACAAACAAAAAGGTGTCGGTATATAAGAAATTTTCAAACACAATGTCGCCCACATTGTCAATGTTGAGATACTGTAAACTAAATCCCAGGTACACATCACGTGTGGCACCTGTGCCCGGAGCATAACCAAACAGTTTGCTGCCAGCAAACGTGCTACTGGGATACACTACAGCATCACCTAGACTGATACCATTTGAGTCAAACACGTCAAACAGGGGCGGTTGGTTCACTCTAGTCTTTTGTTGTGCTGCAATCCAATCCAATCCGTTGAACCAATAGCTTAAACCTTGTTGTGTGTTGCCACTCAAGGCCACCACTGTTTGATTAGTGAGTATTTCACCATCTGGCGCAGGAATCAAGTCAATAACAAAATTTCCAGTATTGGTTGGATCAATAAATTGCACCTGCCATATGTTGTTGCGCACATCAGGATCTGTGTCGGCAGCAAAAATAATTCTGGTGCCTGTGGCCAATGCAAATCCATCTGTAGCGTAACTTATTTCTCCGTTGATCTGACTGAATGCATCAGTGAGATTGAAGTCCACAATGTTCACAGGTGTCTTGCCTTGTGTGCCAAAATTGTACAGATTGAGATTGGCACGGAATTCAATGATGGGACGTTTTGCTCTGAGATTGTTGTCAACCACCAGGTCTTGGTTGTTGTATTCAGCTGTGGCACGTATCACATCCACGTGAAACCAACGGTTACTGCGTGACCAAGCATTACGGTCTTGACTGGCACGATTTATTGTGATATAGTCTTGTACTAACGGGGCATTTAGATTGGCATCAAATGGTGTGGAATCATAGCTGGTGCTGTCGTACGGAATAGTTTCGCTTTTGGTATAGGTTTCCGGTGTGACAAATTCTGTCACAGGTAACAATTTGATTCCATTGCCTGTGGTAGCTCCTGCCACTGGAGTAGCAGATAATGGTGCACCTGCAGGACCACCTGCACCTTCATTCAACAGGCTTTCTGCCACTGTGTCATAGATAAATTGATGAAAAGTATCCACATGTAAACTGCCAGTCATTTTTTGACCTTGATGCACATGGAAAGCACCGTAGTAGGCTTCACCATCGATAAAGCCCACTCTGGAATCCAGTCCTGGTCCTGTGCCTACTCCTTCTACATAGTATTCAAGATTTTGAAACTGTGGTGGATTTGATGTGCCACGAAATTGCACCTTAAGACCATTGGTAAAAACAACACCATTGGGACTAGTGTAATTTTTGGCGCCAATTATTTCTTCAACGTCTATGAACAATTCATTACCTGGATCAATCAATTTGATACGTCCATACAATGCAGGATTTTGACTGTCTTGATAATACAAGGTGTCCAACACAGCTGTCAACAAAGGAACTTGTTCAAAATATCCTGATGCATTTTTGTACCATTGCGTACTTGCATACACAGTGCCAAAACTGATAGTGCACTTATTGAGATTGGACACTGTTAAAATACTGTTTAACTGTATAACTGGATCAAGTGGATTGGTAAGATCATATTCGATCTGCCAAACATTATAGAGATTAATTGGATCAAAACTGGTGTTTGTAAAGATCAATGTGCGACCTTCGAGATCAGTAATACCATCTATGCCTGTAGGATAGGTATCAAAAAAGTCAGCCACACTCACACCATCAATCTGTTCAAACACTAAATTTGTGACCAAATCTACTGAACCAAAACTGGGCAAAGAATAATAAAAATTTTGTGCTGAAGTCAATGGCACATCAAATGAAACAGTACCTTGATCTCGACCGTTGTTGGTTACTCCTAAAACGTCACGACTGCTAATGTTGGGAGTAGCAGGCATGGTGCCGTTGACTCCAGGAACTGCCTGTATCCAAAAGTTGAATCCAACTTGATTTACATCAAAAGTATAGTTGCCGCCTCGTACCAATGTTATGGTTGGATTGCCACCAGCTACATCACTGAAAGTATAGTCAAGAGTACCTCGTGTTATTTCCCAAGCATCACTGGTAGCCACTGCTGTGGCAAAGATGTCAACTGACTCTGGTCCCTGCGACAGCCAATAGTATTGACTATAGTTGGTAAACTTGTCAAAGTCGCAAAATGGATCCCAGGCATAATATTCACTTTCAAACAAGCTATCCTGTCTGGTGGTAATGGCACCTTGAAGATTCAGTGCATCGATCATGCCAGGATAAGTGATAGCGTCTATAGCAGTGTTGGTTTCTGGTTTGAGAAAGGCCACGCCTGGTTCAAGTTGATAAGCATATCGATCGGCAGTAGGTTCGACAACATAATTGTCGGCAGGATTTACACCTGGACCATAACGACGACCCACATACCCTTGTGTACGTTTCAAGTTTGGTTCTTGTGTCAGTTGATCAAGAGTGGCTGCCAGAAACTGACGATTTACATCAGTTCTAAATATCTCTGGCAGTAGATCTACAGTACGACGTGTAGCCATTAGTAACCACCTCCGCCGCTGGTACCACTGCTGCCACTTCCGCCAGTACTGGCGTTTGTGGTGGCGGTAGTCACAGTGCTGCTGGCTGACCTTCCGGCTGTGCCTTGACCCATGGCCACAGGATAAAGGCCAGACACAGGTGTTTGACTTCTTATATTGCTTTGCGTAAGAGCTGTGATAATTTCAACATCTGCCACCGTGGCAGCACTGACAAAAATTTCATTGGGGGCCGAACGTATTTCATACAGGTCGCCAAATGACTTCAATGGATTGTATGGAACAATAACAACTGAACTGATGATGCTGCCTAATTTTTCATGCAGATAAGCTGCCAATTCTGAAAAGAAGAAACTGTCACCAAAGTCCCACTTGTCAATGGTAAAATAATCGTTAATGTAGGTGATGACCTGGCTCTTTATTTCACTGGCAGAAGCAGTGGTATTGGGAGCAGGCACAACCTTGATGGCAGCCTGTAGTTCAGGGGCTGCCTTTGCACCAAACAAGGGTTTGAACACAACTGAATTTAGAACCATGTTATCTGAGATCATCTTGTAGTCATTTAATCCGCTGTAGGCTGTAGTCAATTGACTAATTGTGGGCTGCGTTGGTTCTGGCACAGAACCTGTGGTGTCCTTGATGTAGTTTTGATAGGCAGTGTAATATTCTTGATTCAAAATGTATAAATCTATGATGTTGGTCACACCTGGATCGATCACATTGGTCAAAGGACTGTTGTGACGATACTGAAAGTACAGGCTTTGTCGACCTACACGGCTGATAAAATCAAACTGTTCAATCAAGCTGCGAGTTAATACACCGTCGATATTTTGAATCAGCAACGTAAAAAATTTCTGTTCACTATAGGCATAAAACACTTGACCATTTACAAATTCACTTTTGACCAGTTCAAGTGCATTTTTTGTTGCATAACTGCTGTTGACAACTCCTGGTGCCACTGGCAGGAAGCGTTCTAAATCGTCGAAGTCTGTGACCAGTTGCAGAAATACCAATTTGGCATTGGGGTTTATATTGGGATCAACAATTTCATCAAAGAAGTCTGGATTGTCAGCCACTCCGTCACCGTCACTGTCGCGATAGCTGACCACAACCTTATAGTCATTGACATAGCCGTCGCTTTCTACTGGTTGGGCAATGATCTCCATTACGACATCACTGGGCAATGGGAAATTGGAGTCTGGTAAACTGTTGGTCTTTAATACATTTACAAAGTCACTGATTATCTTGCCTGTTCTGCTGTCATATACTTTTTCACTACCATCAAAGAAAAATCTGGTTTCAATTACGCTGGCAAAAATATAGTCCAGGGCACGAGAAATCACAGTGTAGTTGGCAGGGTCTGTGGGAGTAGAGAAACTGACCAACCAAGATGCGTCAAGATTCAGTCCTGCTGTATTTTGAGCGTTGCTGAGGCCAAATTCACTGGTTGTATTCAAATTGGTACTGGTTATCAAGTACCATGTGCTGGTCAGGTTGTCGTAACCTAGGCCAAAGTCACGCGACAGTTCTATTTGTTGTATTATCTGTTGTTCAAGGCTGAAAGGAAGATCATCTACAAACTTGGGAATTACCAATTCAGCCAGTGCTCCGGTGGGCACAAAAGTATTGATGCCAACTGGTCCTGTGCCATCTGTCAAATTACCAAGACCTGTATTTGTTCCATCTAAAACCACAACAGATATTGTGGCCCAAATTTCAAGTTTTTCGTCTGCACGAGTAGGAGTACCAAGCACCAGGCGATTATTAGCATCAAAATAGTAACCTGTGGGCGGAACAAATTTGATCAAACTGCCTGGTGTAATATACTTGGCATTGTTGCTGGCATAACTGCCAATAAACTGCGGTGCCAGAGAGTTTGTGTTGTAAAAATATCCAGAGGTTTCATTCACCATGGTGGTGCTTTGATTCCAGGCCAGATCAATAACAGACAGACTGGGTCGTGGAAAATTGGCATAATAAAACTGCAACATGCTGCGATCTGTCAATAAAGGTTCCACACTGTTGGTGATCACATCCACAATGTCATTGCGGTTGAACCAGTCAAATTGAAAGCTGGGCAGAAGATTTTCCTTATACAACAGGCCGTCGCTGGCAAAGATGTTGGTGCTGGAATATTTGCCAGTTATGTCATTGAGATCAATGTAACGAGTGGTACCTGTTGCTGAACGTGCAACAGCCTTACTCTTGAGAATATTGTTGTATTGAGTAAACGGAAAGTTGTTGTAGTCCTCGCCGTTGACCATTCTGTTCTGTGTGTAATACCGTGCAGGTGCACGTTGTTTGATTTCCTGTATGGTTTCACGCGGCTGAGCATTTGAAACAGGATTAGTGATGCCACAGGTAAAGGTAGCAGTTTCTATTCGACCATATCTGCTGATATAGCTGATGGGGATGACCACACTTTGCATTTCTTCTGTGTTGATGATGTACTGCAGGCCGTTGCTGGCACGCACATAATTGCGAAAAGTGCCCACAGGAGTTTCTGCAAAAACACCATCGCCAAATGTGAGAGTGATCTGATCATTCACGCGACTGGTGATACTGTAGATCTTGCGTTGGTTAGGGGCCAACTGTTCTACAGCAGCAGAATATATGTTTTCAGTAAACAACCACTCGCTGGCAATAGATCCTATGTCATCCAATTGATACAGCCAATAGTCTTCGTTGTTGACACCTTCTATATTGATGTTGACTGTGCGATTGGGAATGGCTTCAGTGAGATTAAAGTCTTGATCCTGCAGTACACCTTGCTTGAACAAGAAGAAAAATCCTGTGTTACCAGATCCAAATCCCAGTTGATCATTACGAAACAGTATGTTAAAGGCACTACTGGGTTTGGGTGCAGGTTCATACACATAATCTCGACCCTGGCTGGTTCCGCTTATGACTTCAAACGGCATGTTGATTCCGTCAATGGTGGCAGTGTAGGGTATCACAGGCAAAAAATTTGGAATAAAATTGATTGTGTATTCGTCAGTGCGAATACCCAATATGTCTTGTCTGTTGCCAGGACGTCCAATTTTCTGGCTGTCAATCAAGGCAGCATTGATGATGTAGATAAATTGTTCTTGCCAGTTTTCGTTGGTGGGATCGTTCCAGTTTACTGTGACATTTGATAAATTCACACCATTGAAGTCTGTTATGCTTTCTGTGGTGGTCACTGCAAACACCTTGAGAAAGCCCTGTGATGCCTGATTGCGCTTGGGTGTGTAACTGACCAGGTTGGCCAATCTGACCACACTGTCACGTCGTTCTGCTGTGTCTAAGAAGTTTTCTCTGGCATTGAGATCATTGCGAAAGGCCAGGGCCTGACCCATGAATGCCATGACATCCAGGATAGCAATAAATTCTGACGATTCAATGTAGTCATTGAATGTCTCAGGATAGTACAAACGCAGATAATCTATAAAACTCTTGCGAAGGGTCTCAAAATCATAGCTTTGAAAGTCAGCTTCGCGGTAGGTCTGATACAGACGCTTCCAGTCTTCAACTCCAAATATTGCTGTTTGTCGTGCAGTCTTGGCCATAGTGTCTCTTGTAGTCTATTATTTATGGCATTTAATAACCGCGTACTTTTAGATGTAGCTGGCTCTACGTGATACTTGATCAAAGAATATTGCCAGTCTTTCTGCTGTGCTGCTGCCCACTACCTGTACAAACATTTCTATTCTGATACCGTTGTCTTGCGGATATATCTGTACATCCTGCACAACAATTCTGGGGTCGCCACCAGCTACACGCTGAAGCTCTGTAATCATGGCCTGTTCAGTTTCTGTGCTTTGATTTTCAAACACAAAACTCCAGATAGTGGTGCCATATTCTGGGCGGCCTGGCAGTTCTCCCTGTTGTATGTTCAGGGCATTTGACAGGTCGCGTTTGATCAATTCAAAGTCCAACAAGGTAAACTTCTTGTACTGATTGATGGTGTTAAATCCAATAAATGTGGTCATACAAATACTTATCCTTGTGGCTGTGAGCTATTATCTGGTTAGTCTACCCAAGACATTTTTGTTGGCAACTAACTTTGCTTCTGCAGCAATTTCTGCATCAATCTGAGCTTGTGACTGGATGCCAGTTGTTGGTGTAGTGGTAGTAGTATTGGTTCCAGATCCCAAATCAACCTTGGCCAGTTCTGCTGCTCCATACTCGTTGCCAGCTGCTGCGCCAATACGTGCTGCTTCCCTTTCACTGTTGCCTTCGGACATGGCCTGATTGAATGCTGCTGTTCTTACTTCTTGTTGACCTTTTGTAATGTCAATACTGATTGTCCGGTAATTGGGAGGCTGTACCTTGGCATTGCCAATCACATCCACCACAGCAGTGTTGATAGGTGCACGATTTACTGTGTCAATAATGCCGGCAATTTTGACAGGTCGTTGTCCTTGAATGCCTACAAAAATATTCACAGCATTGCTTAGGATACTGGCAAACTCACTGTTCTTGAAAACCTTGCTGATTTGATTCACTATGGCAGCGTTGGCCTGTCCCTTGGCCCAGTTGACCACAGCAGCTGGTCCAAACTGCACTGCACTATTGACCAGGCCTGCCAATTGTGGCACAGACTCCAATCCTTTCACTATGCCAGTTTTACGTAGTTGTGTGAGACCCTGCTGCATGAGATCCTGTTGCAGACGATTTTGCAGATTGGGATTGTTCAACAGGCCACTGAGATTGCTGACACCGCTCTTGCCTGTCCAAATGGTAGGACTGGCCAAGAAGCTGGTAAGATTTGGAGCAACTGCCCCAAATTTAGCAATGGTGCCAGGCTTGATCAAACCCACTTGTTCCAACTGCACAGGACTAAATCCAAATACGCCAACACCTTTGCCGTTGCTGATCTGTGATGCTGTCTGACCCACTGCCAATGCTGTAGAAGCCAGCATGCCGGTGACCTGCGCAGGATTCAGGCTGCCAATACTTCTAATGGCCGGAATCTGTTTCAACAACAGACCAGCATTCACCGGCAATGATACCACTTGATTTATTGCTGCTGTCACTGGAGCAAGAGCAGTACCTACCTGAGCAACTACTCCGCCCACTGCTGCTGTTACTCCGCTTACTGCACCAGCAGCAGCTGCTGTGACACTGCCCACTGCTTGGCTTACTCCAGCCACTACCCCGCTAACAGCAGATGTCACTCCACTCACAGCAGTGCCCACTGCAGATGTAGCTGTGGCAACTGACGCACTGAGTGCTGTTGTGGCATTGTTGAGTGCTGTGCCAGCAGATCCCACTGCTGTGGCAATTGATCCTGATATTGCCGGAGGCACAATGGCAGGTATACTGGGTATACCACTGAATCCACCAAATCCTGCACCACTACCTGCACCACCACCTTCTGCACCTTTTTCACCTGTGAATTCTGTCACTGATGATTTTACTTCTACACCTTTGTTTTGATAAGGATAAGGTTGGTGAGTAGGTGCACGGGTAGCAATTGTTTTTATCTTTTTGGGTTCAACTTTCCACCCTGTGCCATCCACCCAGGCCACATCAGGCAGTTCAAGATCTTTCAGCAGAGCAGGCTTGGTAAATGATCCTGCTCCTCCTGGGCCATTGAGATTGATAGTTTGTCCTTTTAGAGCCAGACTATCACCACTGTTCCAGGCACCTGATTTGCTTTTGAGGTTTAGTATGCCGTCGGCACCAATACCAATATCACTTTCACTGTAGATACTGAGATTGGTTTTGCTGGCCAATTCAAACGATTCTACTGCATTTATCTTTATAGATCTGCTCTTGATATTGATGCTGTCATCACTGTACATGTTGATGGCTTTGTCTGCATGCAGATTGATTTCGCCTTGAGTGCGTATGTTTACAGAATTGGTACTGAACAGATCTATAGTACCTTCACTGCCTAATTCAACCCAACTTTGTCCGTTGGCATGTATGATAAAAAAGAAGTTGCCATCATCACTCATGGTAATCTGGTGGCCGTTGCTGGTACGTATACGCACCAAATTATCTTTGCCTTCTAAGTTGCCATCATCCATGACAAAACTGTGTCCACCACGTCGTGCAGTGACCTTGACATCAGCTAATTTAGAGCCTTGTCCGTTGCCGGCTGTTATCTTCTTTTTGACATCGTCGTCCTTTAAACCACCTTGAAATACAGGGCGACCTGGCGTACTGATGCCATAAGTGCTGCTGGGACTTTCGCGTTGGCTGTTGCTGGTTATGGGGCCACGCTGTGCATCTGCAATCAGACCCTGTTGCAACATCACACCAGCAACATATCCATGCACTGGTTTTTTCTGATCAAAGTACTTGGGATTTTCTTCTATGGCAGAATTGTCAGCGTTGATTTCAGTTACGGGCAACTGTTTGACATTCTTGTAGTATTCTTTCTGTTTGTCGTTGCCCAGTTCAAATTGTGCAGAAGCTCCCACAGCAGGTACCATGTGACTGATGCCAGGATCAGGCACACAACCTAAATAGTAGCCTTGATTGGGATCACCTGCCACAAAGAAACAGATAACAAGCGTACCAATGTCAGGCGGAGTAAACCACATGCCATAGCTTTGCGGATTGCCCACATAGGTTCCTGCCCCTTGATTGGTGCCTGTCTGGTTGACTGCCCCATAGAATGGCGGAACATAACTCACAGTACGCCACAAGCTTTTGTCTTGTGGATTGTCACCACCAAACTGTTCAATATAGACCTGCAGGCGGCCTGACCGAGTAACGTCTACGTTGTTGGTTACTTCGCCAATAAACGGACCAAATTCTGTTGGGTTGCCGCCACGGTCAAACTTGTATCCTTTGCCACGTCCACGACTGCGTTGTACATTATCTGCCATTATCTTTCAATTGCTCCGTTTTGGTTGGCCCTACGTGTAGTGGCAACATTGGGATCTTGAGCTGTCAATGTTCTTTGATCATTTACTGGTTGGCCTCCACTGGTGGGAGGTAAATTTTGCAAACGACCTGGTGCAGTGTCATTGATGCCTTGTCTGGTAGGTGCCGTGGTAGGTGTTTGCACTGGACGTGATTTTAGTCCTGTCCCAGGATCTCCAGGTTTGGCACCCGGAGGGGGTGTGGTTCTTAATCGGCGTGTCACGCTGGTGGCAGCACCACCTGCATTGGTTTGATTAATGCCACCTGCACGGTTTACAGCAGCACCAGCCGGTGGTATTGTCAACACTTCGGTGTCAACTGCTTTTGGCAATTCTAATTCTACATCTGCTGCCAATCCAACTTCTTCATTTTTCTTTATGGCAGTGGAAGGGAACAGTACTATTACACCTTCCAGATCTTGTGTGAATTTGCCTTGACTAAAATTACTAGTAACACTGACTGCACGATACACATAGCTTTGTGATGGACCAGGACCCAGAGTTTCCACAGCGTTGGCACCTGCCTTGCGTTGATTGGGATTCATAAGGCCAGTTGTCAAGCTGTAGTCCACTGGTTTGTTCCAGGCAATTTCAAACAAGGGTTCTTCAATTTCTGTGTTGATTGTACCATCAGGAAAGAATGGCCCTGCCTGGAGATTTTGCCCACTGATGCCTGCCCAGGTTTCACCTTGAGCAATCCAGGCAGGATCTCCAATTATAGAAATTCTGGCACGAGCCAGATCTGCTGGACTGTACAAGAGATCAGCTGCATTGGCAGCAGGTTCATTGGTCTTGCCTTCTTGACCTTGGTCACTTTCATTGCTTCTGGTTTGGAACGCACGTTTGGCTTCTTCTCTATAGTCCAGATCATTTACACCCTTGGGTGGCGTGTTTGAATTCATCACAATATAATAAAGATAATTGAAATCTTGTTCAAAACTCAAGACTGAATTATTTTCACCTGTGAACCAATAGTTGTATTTTTTGTGTGTGCCTCTGAATTTGGTCTGCGGGAAATAGTTGCTCTTGAGATCGTTGACCAAATAAGGTGCAATACTATAGGTTATCTTGTAGGCATAATCTCTGCGTTTTTCATCATACTTGAGAGGTTCAGCCTGCAGACCAATTCGATACCAACCCACTACCTGTGCAGGAGTGCCATTGGGAACATCTTCCAACTTGCCTGTCTGCGAATTGGTCTTGGGAATCTTGGTCTGCTGTTTGTAGATATAAGAACTGTTGCGCACAGCCTGATCAATAAATTGAATTATGCTGGTGCCTGCAGTGGCTGGTTTGGTCTGTGTGTTGGTCTGTACACTATTGGTTGCAGGATTCAGTTGTTGATTGGCAGTGGCAGGCGGAACACTGCCAGTTACTTTGAGATTGAAGTCATCGGGTGGCTTGGTGCTAGCACTGGCTATGATAGTATCAAGAAACACTATGTCATATACATCTGCTTCACTTGTAATGCCTTTTTGTTTTTGCTCTTGTTGAAATTTGTTCAAGGCAGTGACCAGTCCGTTGGTCACAAGAGGCTTGGGAGCAGCATCACCTTTCTGAGGCGCTGCTGGTGGAGTTGGTACAGTGCTGCCACCAAAATCATCCACTTCCGAACTGGTAATTTCTCTGCCATCTGGAGGCAGCGGCGCGGCACCTCTTGCAGCAGTGGGCTGTGTGCCTGCCTTGCTGCCGGGTCCATTAAACAGTTCTTTCAGTGTAGATGCTTGTATTTCTATGTTGTAGGGGATAACTCCACGCATCTGTCCTGAACTCACATTGTTTTGTGGACACACACATTCACAGTTGTACTCGGTAAGGTTGTTGGCCACTTTGAATTTGATGCCGGTGAATTGAAAAGGAATGTATTTTTCAATTGTGGATCGAGAATCTGTCAAGGTGTTGCCGTTGAAGGCCTTGACCAGCATGCCTTTTTCATCGTAGCCAAAAAATCTTATGATCATCAAGTAGTTTTGGCTGGCATAGTTTTGTTTCTTGCCCACATACTGTTCACAGGCCTGATACAGATTATCCAACAGGCTGATGCCGTTGGGCTCAATGATCTTGAAGCTGAGTTGTGTGATGTTGTGCGAACTGTTGGTTCCTTTGCCAGGCTGCAGTCCTGTCATTTTTACATTATCTATGTAGAAATCCAAGGGAAAGAACTGGTTGCGACCAGCTGCTGATGTTCGTGATCGGGTGGTATCAATTTCTGCTGCTGACGTTGGCACACCTGCACTGGAAGGAGTAGGGGTAGCAGATGTGTAGGGCATGCCACCACTCTGTATCAAGAGATTGCTGCCGGGAATACTGACCTTTTTGTTCTTGATTATACGACGATAATCATCAGGCTTCATGATATAAATGCTGATGGTGTAGGTGTAGGACGAGTATTTGTCTAGTGCATTGGGCTGCGGAGTAATTTGTAGATTTTTACCTGAATAAATCTGTGTCAGTCGATTTCTTATGGCAGTTGCCTTGTCATCGCCGCCTGCGCCAATACCAGGAGTTCCACCAGGTTTGATGCCGCCGCCTTGCACCAATCCAGTGGCACTGCCACGGGCATCTACTGGGTCCACTGATGGCTGAGCTGTGTTGGGTGGAGTAGACTGTGTGTTTGTTATCTTGCGTTCAGCAGCATTGGTGCCAGAATCTTCAGAAGAAGTCAAGGTTCTTGTCACATTGGTTGGAGTTGTGGTGGCCAAGGCAGGAGTAACTCGACCCCCGGGTGTTTGTACAGCAGGCGGCTGCTCAGGACGTTGTGTATTGGCTGTGTTGGCCTGTGCTGTCTGATCATTTATTACTTGGGCACCAGCACTGTCTGTGGGCTTTTCAGCAGCAGTGGCCTGTGCCAACGCCAGTTGATTTTGGCCTATCTCTGCACGAGTATCGGCCACTGCAGCTTGCGCATCACGAATTGCACGTGGACTGCCTTGCCCTGCTTGAAGTCTTGCTAATTCTTGTTCAAGAAAACCAAGGTCGCGCCTTAGCGAAGCACGTTGTTGAGTTAGTTCAGCTACAGTGGCCATAGATCAAGATCCTAATACATTACGTATGGTTGTTATCTTGGGTATGTAAATTTCTACTCCGGTGGCAAAGTCCCAGGGTGGAGCTGTCAAGGTATTTGGGTTGCGCTGATAAAATACCCACCATAATCCTGCATCATCGTACAGGTCAAAGGCCAAGAGATCTGGACGATATTGATATGTCTGCGTGATTATGAAAAGGTTGTCGTCTGATTCTTTGGGAATAGGACGATCTACCAGAACATCAAGGTAAAATTGTGTGTAGCTGGTTTCAAAATAGGGACTAGAAGAACTGTATGAGGCCATTACCAAAATCCTCCTCTGATTAGATCCCCATTTGCAAACTGCTTGAGGCTGAACTGCTGACTGATCTGA
>Ga0114967_10000468_pt1 | contig 34442 bp, 17 predicted proteins | sample M_130628_MF_Meta_FD_92639 | JGI IMG/M metagenome (GOLD analysis project Ga0114967, IMG submission 92639) | Freshwater microbial communities from Lake Montjoie, Canada to study carbon cycling - M_130628_MF_MetaG | ecosystem: Environmental > Aquatic > Freshwater > Lake | place: Lake Montjoie...
GGCGAACGCGGAGTAGGAGGGGAGAGATGACGCTGAAGGAAGAGATGACGCAGATGGAGAGGCAGATGCCGAAGGAGATGGGAGAGCTGTGAAGGAGGCGAACGCGGAGTAGGAGGGGAGAGACGACGCAGATGGAGAGGCAGATGCCGAAGGAGATGGGAGAGCTGTGAAGGAGGCGAACGCGGAGTAGGAGGGGAGAGACGACGCCGACGGAGAGGCAGTTGCTGAAGGAGACGGAAGAGCCGTGAAGGAGGCAAATGACGACGCCGACGGACTTGGGCTTCCGCTACTGCTGGGAGACCAACTCGGAAAGGGGCTCACAGACGTGCTACCTGACGGTGTAAGCGTGGGATACGCCGTAAAGGACGCGGACGCAGACGAGGGGGGTGACACAGTCGCAAGAGGCGAAAGCGTGGGGAGTGCGCTTGCAGATGCAGATGCACTTGCGGATGCGGATGCAGATGCAGATGCAGATGCAGATGCAGATGCAGATGCGCTCGCCGTTTCACTTTGCGCATAGACAGCGGAGAGGGATGCGAGAGCCAGTAATAGAAACATGGTATATCTCTTTTAAAAAAAGACATAGCTTGTTTTTGTATCAATTTTATCGCGGCATTAGAAGTCCGCATTCATGGCATTAAGACCTGCTCGCCGCTCAGAAATCGGCATTCATGGCGAGCGCCGCAGAGCGGTGCATGACCTGTATGCGGACTAGAAGTCCGCATTCATGGCAAAGGCCATATCCTCCTTCTTCTTTCCACTCGCAGCCTTCGCATACGTGCTTACCCTCTTCTCAAAGAAGTTGTCCTTGTTCTCCAGCGAGATGCGTTCCATGAAAGAGAACGGATTCGCCGAGCACCAGATCTTCGGGTAGCCAAGCATCAAGCACAAACGGTCCGCCACGAACTCAATATACTGCGCCATCAGCTTCGCATTCATGCCAATCAGCTCGCACGGCAGCGACTTCGTGATAAACTTCTTCTCAATCTTCACAGCCTCACGGATGAGCGTGTGGACCTTCGCCTTCGGAAGACGGTTAATAATCTTGCTGTAAAGGTGGCAGGCGAACTCCATGTGAAGTCCCTCGTCGCGCGCAATGAACTCATTGCTTGTCGTCAGGCCAGGGAGAAGGGCGCGCTCCTTCATCCAGAAGATGGCGCAGAAGGCACCGCTGAAGAAGATGCCCTCGACCGCCGCGAAAGCAATCAGACGGGTCGCAAAGTCGGCATCCTTCGAGTCAATCCAGTTCAGAGCCCACTCGGCCTTCTTGGCAATACACGGAATGGTCTGCGCGGCGTGGAGGATTCGGTGCTTCTCCTCCTTGTCCGTGACATAGTAGTCAATCAAGAGAGAGTATGTCTCACTGTGGATCGCTTCCATATACGTCTGGTTCGCATAGAAGTAGCGAGCCTCGGGCCACATCACCTCCCTCGAGAAGCGGGTGGCGAGATTCTCCATAACAATACCATCACTGGCGGCGAAGAAGCCAAGGATGTTCTTGATGAAATTCTGCTCCTCGGGCTTCAGCTTCTCCCAGTCCTTCATGTCCTTTGACAGGTCAATCTCCTCCGCTAGCCAGATGACCGACTGCTGCTGCTTACAGCGCTGCCAGACGTCGGCGTGCTTGATAGGGAAGAGGACAAGGCGCTCCTCGGCGTCCGAGAGGAGAGGCTCTGGCAGCAACTTTACAGTCTCTGTTGTCGCAACTCCATCGGATGTAATGTCAAGAACGGGGGGTTCCGTGTGGATAGACCCCTTTCGGGATTTGATTGTCGGAGAGGCGTGGGCCGACTTCGCGGTTGCCACAAATGTTACAGACTGGCCGAGATTCATGTCATTAGTAGTCTGAGATGCTGTCTCCATAGTAGAAAACGTAGTAATCTTGGTTGAGAAAGGAGTCGTCATTTGGCGCTGAAAAGCAACTCTTGGCGGGGCCGGTCAAATTTATCACTTGGGTGGAGGAATGCCCCAATAATTTTTCAGAGAGGATTGCTGGTGAGGCTCTTGTTCTTCTTCAAATCCATAAGCTGCCTTCTTTCCCTTGAGAGGGGGTGTCTTTCGCTTCACGGAGAGAACAGGGGCAGGCACATGAACAGGGACAGGCACAGGAGCAGGGGCGGGTGCAACGGGCGGCTCATACGTTCCAGCATAGAACTTCTTCACAAGAGGATGAGCACGGAAAGCGGCGGCCGACACTTCGTGAATATAGAGCCCCTCTAGATTCTTTGCCCTTGACAATGCGACATATGCCTGGCCATACTCGAAGGTGCTTACGCCAATATCAATGAGAGAACAGTCCAGCGTAGCACCTTGCGCCTTGTGAATTGTCAGCGAATAGGCGAGACGAAGAGGAATCTGCGACCGCTCAATAGGCGGCTCGTGTTCCGACTTCCAGATGAATGGCTCAATTGCCAGCTGCTGGCCGTTCTTGAAGATAACAATTGGCCAGTCCAACCCCTCTCGGAATCCTGTCACCACTCCGCGACTTCCATTCACCAGGCCCTTCTCCTGATCCAGATTCGTAATCAACATTACTTGCGCTCCAACCTTCAGCACAAGCTCAGCCACGTAATTAGCGTCCTTGTCCAGCTTCTCTACGACCCGCGCCACATCAGCGACGGGATGACCATGTGGGAGGGTCCTAGCCACATAGGTGTGCGGCTCGCCTTCCAGCTGCGCGAGATTGGAGTTGTTAATGCTGTCAACATCCGCATTTCGGGTAAACAGAAGAGTCGGCTGAATCGGCTCATTATCCCACGAGAGGTCACAGCGTGTCTTGAGAGTGGCCAGGGAAGTGGCCGAGAGCTCACCGATGCGGGCCTCGTCAAGAATTCGCTGGAAGGTCGGATCCTCCTGGCGGAAGATGCGCTTGAGCTGAATCATCTGGTCAATCACCTGCGACCAGACTGGGCTCTCAAACGCGAACTTCACGTTTCCTTGTTTTGCCACAGGAGGCAGCTGGAGGAAATCGCCGACGAAGACAACCTGGATTCCGCCCATCGGCTTTTGGTTGCGACGCAGGCTCTTGGCAATACCGTCAAGTAACTCAAGAAGGTCGGGCGTCATCATGCTGATTTCGTCAATAATAAGAACCTCCGTCTTCATCCAGCGCTTCTTGACGGGATACATCTTGCTGATGGAGACAGCGTGCGATTCAATCGTCCCCTTTCCAAGACCGATGCCTGCCCAAGAATGGAGTGTCTTTGCACCGTTGCCAACAAGAAGAGCGGCACATCCAGTCATTGCGGTGATTGAGAAGATGACGCCTCTTGCGCGCAGATAATTGGCGATGAGCCCAATCAAATGCGACTTGCCTGTGCCACCCGGCCCCGTCAGAAAGATGCTCTCACCTTTGATAACGGCCTCGTAGGCCTGCTTTTGCTCCGTTGATAATGACTCCATGGTATACGATACCAATATAAAAAGTCAATCTCAATTTTATCACGTGGCTTAGTTAAACATCTTGGGAAGCGCGCCTAGAAACTGGAGGACATGGATAGGCTGGTCTGCTGGAAGGTCGAGGAGCTTCGCCTCCACCGGCTTCAGCTCGAGCGTCCTTGTGGCGAAATCCAGGCGGCCCTCCTTCTCATAGAGAGTGAAGAAGGCCGCGAGAAACTCCTCATAAGAAATCATATCATGGGGGATACCTACACTCTGAAGCCATCGCGAGGTCGCCGCCTTCGGAGATAAGATAGATCCAATAGGCCTCTCTTGGATGTTTTTCAGAATGGTCTTAAATTGCTTATCAACGGCGCGAGACTGAGTCGCGAGACTCACCATTGTCGTAAAGAGCTCCTCGCACAGCTCCTCGGAGGAGTGTGCGTCCTCCGAGGAGTAGGAACTCTCTGACGGTTCCATTATTGATATTTATTTATGAAGTAAATGAATATCAATTTTACCGTTCTTTCGCTACGCTAATGACGAGGCCAACTTACTAATCGGGTGATGCACCTCTATCCACGCAAAAACTGGCATTTTATCTGCACTCTTCAACGACACAATCCAGTGAGGCGGCATAATAAACATGTGTCCAGGTCGTAAAATGACATCCATAAACTGCACCTCGTTGAGCAGAGGACAGTCGGCGGGTTTCAACTCGGCCACAAACTGGCCTTCCCAGTGCGGCGGCAAAAACTTCGTCGCGCTCTCCACGAGTATAGACGCGGTGAAGGTGCCATTCGTGGGATAAATCAGCGTATATGCAGCAGTCGTCTTGCGCATACCCATCGAGCTCATGTAGACTTCGGTGTCAAGAGACATTGCGAACGCGTAGGGAATATCCTCCTTGATGCGACCGAACCATGTGTGATCCGCCCACACCTGAAGCCCGAGCTCGGCGGCCGCTTGTTTGCGAATCTCTGGCGGCAGCATGTGGAGCGTCTTCCCCTTCGGATCCGCCAAATACTGATTAAGAACGAAGGGAGGTGCGATAGGCAGCGTCTGAATTCGCTGGTTTCCCTTTAAGACGTCCAGCGTCAGAATCTTCGGATTACCGAGCCCTCTTATAACTATGGGATGCGACTCACTCAGAATATCTGGAAGCGTATCCAGCTTATCAGACTCTATCTGGAGGACGCTGAACTCGGGCACTGTCTGTTTATAGAAGAAAATCAGGACGAAGAATATGATTAAGATTATAAAAAATATCTCAAGCATTACGCCCTTTCTTTTTGCTCTTCTTTATTGTCTTGTTGTATGGACGCGCTTGCCGCTCCGCTGTCCGTAGCATCCGTGTGAGGGGGTGGAACAGGTTCGGCATGAACCGGTGGTTGCGGATGTTCGTGATTTCTCTCTTTGTCAGAGGGTGGTGCTTCGCCTTGAGTGTCCCGTTCTTGTGCAGGAAGACTGACTTCGTGCCCTTCCCGTTGTTCACGTTCACGCGTGTCGTCTTCACCTCCTCGCCCTCGGGGGTCATGGTCACGTGTTTCTGGACTGAATCGTACGCGAACATTCTGTTTACCGCGGCGAGTTTTTTTCATAGGGGTGGCGGCCCTGATAGTGTTAGATCGGTGCGTAATGCGTCTATTTTTGACCGGCCGACTAAGAGTTAATTGTCTTTGTAGCAAATAATTCACCGCGTTGAGTTTCGTCATATCAATATTGTCGTCGGGTTCCTCCGAGTTGGGGAAGATAGAGTAAGGCGCGTAGACATTGCCCAGCCACTTCTCCAGGAGTTCTCCCATCTCTTCATCTAAGAGGGTTGCGACATCGTCCTGGATATCATCGTCTTCTGCAGATACCGCCCCGTCCATAACGGTCACCAGGTGGCGGAAGGTTGTGTCCAGCTGGCCGAGATTTCCAACATGCGTGATATTCTCGGGCGCCAGCCACTGGTTGAGGTGGGGCTTGAACTGGGGCGGGGCGAAGTCGGCGATAAGACTGAAGTGCGAATCCCAGAGATCGGTGACAGATCCAGAGAGGTCGGTTGTTAGGCGCGCAACACAGAAGCGGCGGAAGCTCCAGCAAAGGAGCTGGGTCACAACAGCATTCCAGGCATTCTTGGGTGGGTAGTGTAGCAGGGTTGCGAAGCCCTCACCAGGTGTATGCTTAGGCACATCTACTGTTTCCTGTTCCATCTAAGCAATGAACACGACATCTTTCTAAGCAGCTTACGCACATGTTTCATTTCTCAAAAACCTCCATCCGGGTGAATGATGAACAGGCACAGGCCATTCGTCGCCCACCTGGTGTTCATCAACGAATTCTGGCATCTGCCGGGTCCGGTAAAACAACCACTCTCACCGCCCGCCTCGCCCACTTGATAGAGTCGTGTGGCGTCAAGGCCGAGAGTATTGTTCTGATGACCTTTTCGCGAAATGCGGCCCAGCAGATGAAGGCGCGAATCGAGGGTCTGATTGGTCCACAGCAGATGTGGGCAGGGACATTCCACAGCCTCTCGCGTGCTCTTCTCAAGAAGTTCTCGCCTGAAGCGCTCAAGGCCCTGTATTTCGTGGACGAGCTCGTAAATATGGGAGAGAAGTGGCTCGGCACCACAGATGGTCGCAAGTGGGTCGGCACTCTGCGCTATGTCGTTGTGGACGAGTTCCAAGACATCAATGAGGAACAGTGGAAGATGCTCCAGCGGATGCTACATCCTGGAGCGCATCTCATTATCGTCGGCGACGACTGTCAGAATATCTATACATGGCGTGGGAGCCATGTGAAGTATATCTTGGAACTTCACACACAGATACGAGGTCTCATAGATGACCAGCTCCGCCATAATTACCGGTCTCGCGAGTCAATCATCAAGGTCGCAAATACAGTGATGCAGCGGATTCCGACCCTAGAGTGGAAAGGGACGATGATCGCGGAGAAGGCAGGTGGCGAGAAACCCCACGTCCACTTTTTTTATAGATTATCCGACGAGAGCCGCTGGATTCTCAAGACGATTGAGGAATATAGGGCCGCGGCGCCATCAAGCACGATTGCCGTCTTGTCTCGCACAAACGGTGACCTCTATCGTGTAGAGGAAGAGATGATACAGAATGGTATGCGATGCCGTCTTCGCGATATTGGAGTGGCGGGTGAAGAGAAGGGAGACGGAAAGGGGCCCCTCGTAGACCTCGTCACGCTCCACGCGAGCAAGGGACTTGAATGGGATATTGTCTTCTTGATAAACTGTAACGACGACGTGTTTCCGTCGTCTAAGAAGCCGGAGAACGTGGTATGTGAGCGCCGTCTATTTTATGTCGGGGTCACGCGTGCACGGGAGGTGCTCCATTTTAGTTATACGCGGGATGAGAGGGCCCTGTGCCGCTTTGTGCGCGAAGTGCCGACACAGCTTCTTTTGTATCATGGCTTGGCGAAATACTGTCTGAGTGATCTGGAGGTCTCGGAGGGGAAACGGCGGCTCAAGGACTTGATTGGCGCGTTGGATGGTGACCATCTACAGCAGCTGCGCGAAGAGGGTGTATTATCTTGGCTTGACCGCGCGAATCTGGAGTCTGAGTGTATCTTCAGAGGCGGCGAGGTTTGGAAGACGCCGTCGTGGGCGGTCGGCGACCATCTCGGCGATTTCCACCGCTTCCTGCGCATCTGGATTCTGAGACATATTGCGCTCACGACAGGTATACCGTTCCGCGAGACGGTTGTGGAGCGGATGTTGTTTACGCTGCGGATTTATTCGGAGGACCGCGCCTTCTGGGAGACATGGTCCCAAGAGCTGACGGAGTGCATCTTCGAGTTCTTGGGTGGAGAGGAAGAGGCGCGTGATCCGCCGTCGGTGGACTACAATATGATTTACATCTGGGCGAAGCGACGGGGCCTAGGGTGGGAGCCGATGGACCTTATACGCGCCACAAGTATCGTAGCGAAGATTCGTGGCCAGCTGCGGCCGCTCCGTTTTGACGCCTATAATCTGCGGGAGTTTCGCATGGGGCCGTCGCGCTATGTCGTGCCGACGGAGTGGAGGGCGGATGCGCTCCGCAGCTGGCGGCGTATCTGTAATGCGGAGCTCTCCTGGAAAGAGTGCCTGGTGGACATGTGGAAGATGGGTGCAATGGCTCTTGTGTCGGAGGGTCGCAATGCGGCCTTATACAGGGCGACACTTATGAGTGGGAAGCTGGCGGATGACGAGCTGGGCGTCTATCTGGAATGCCTGGAACTCCGTCTAACGGAGTGGCTTGCTGGGCGGCGGATTGTCGGTGTTTGCGAGCAGTTTGCATACGAGGATTTGAAAGAGAGTGTAGATCTTCACATGGATACTTCCTTTTTGAAGATATCGGACAAGATGGAAACACAGGAGCTCGTAGCGCTCGCAATGACATCGTGGTTTTCGTCTTTGAAACACACTTCTGTAGGTATTTTCATACCTCTGGAAGGTCGCTTTTATACGATTCGGCTGCCTGAGGGCTGGGACAAGAAGGCGGAGAGGGCGTTTCAGGTTATGTGCGAGGTGTGACAGTCTTCTTCGTGGCGAACGGCTGATTGTAACGCTCCTGCTTCGTGGCATTGTTGAACAGCTTCTTGGAGCGGCTCACATTCGCAATGTCTGCCTCCTCGCGGCACGGGTAAGGGCCATTGCGGAGAAGTGCCTGGGGCATCGCCAGCTCTGAAATAAAGCGCGAATCAGGCTGCTGCGATCTCGCGGGAAGGAGCTGTCGAGCATTGAACATATCACCTGTGATAGAGGGCTTATACTGCTCTGTCTCACATGTGCCGAGCTGTCTGTCGAGGCGCCTTAACGCCGACTCATTGTCAATCGCCGCCTGGTAACGGGAAGGCGGGTAGAACTGGCCACCAGACGGAAGCATCACGCTTTCAGCGACGGTGGGTGCGGGCTGATTCTCACCTGCCGTCGTATACTCCATGCAAATGCGCGTCCAAGGGCGGGGGTCCATCGGCATCGTGAGATGCTCGGTCGGCATACTGTGTCGGAGAATCATCGTGGGGTCCCAGTGCGTCTGCAGGCAAACGGGGGGAAAGACTTTATGGGGGTCCTCCTCGCCACGACTGATGGGAAGTGTCTGTAGGGGTGTTCCGTTTACACGGGGAAAGCTGCGGGGAGGAACGGGCTCCATCTACTAAGGAAACACAACAGTCGGCGCCGCCGACGTCACAGTATCCATCTGCTCCACCAGCTGGATCACAACATTCCATTCGCAATCGTTGTTATTAATTACCTGACCAAGGTTGTCTACCCATGTGAAGGTCAACTTATCAATCTTTGGAATAGGGATTTGGAATGTGATGGGATTGCTAATCAGTGTCTGCGCATACGAGCCGAATCCAGCAAGAAGGAGTTTGCCATAATAGGCTTTGATAGAGCCTGTCGTATCTGTGCTAATCTGTAGATTTTCCTTTGCTCCTGTATCCATCATATTCATATTGAACTCGGGGCTCATTCTCAGATTAATGAAGTCATCAAGAATCTTGAAGAAGCTCTGACCCGTCTGCGTTGTGAGATAGGGTGTATCCGCCTTATCGAATCCTAAGTTCCATCCAAGGCCCCAGTTATCTTCTGCGAGTTTATATTGGGGGGGAAGGGCAGTTTTCCATAGAATAGAATATACAATTGGGTCTGTATATCTCTGGCGGTTCACCGCGCTTGCGGGAATAATGGCGGCAAGATCGGACCGAATGAACGTTTGAATATTTGTTTGTGTGGCCGTATTGATATTATTAAGAACTTGCACATTATTATTGTATATCGTGTAGAGATTTATGAATCGGTTGAGGAAATCGCCGAAACCGGTCACATTTGTGAAGTTAGACCCAGGGAAGCCCTGGATAATATTAGAACCGAAGATGTGACCCTCTGGGCCAAAGATGAAATTGGAGTTGAAGCTTTGAAGTGTATACGCGTAATTACTATTAAAAAGCGCCGGTTGAGTGGCTGAGAGAAGAATCTCATTGGAAAGGTCGGTGATCTTCACATATCCATAATCGTAGCGGTTTGGAAGAGTGAATCGCAGCATGACCTGCGACTTCTCTGTCGGCGAGTATCCACGAAGAGCAAGATAGTAGTTCGTGTTGGATGTCATCGGAATCTCGAGGTCGCACGCGTTGAAATAGAAGCCAGTGGAGAGAGTCGTATCAGCGGTTAGATAATTTGACTCTAGACCCCACTTATTGGATGAAATGTCGGTGATATACTTGGAAAGACTATCATATGCGAAGAGACATGTGTGGGGATATTCGGGATACGTCAGGCCACTCAAATCCGTCATGGGATTATACGCTCGTGCCACCTTTGACATCACAATGCGCTGGGTAGGATAGAAAATCTGGTATGCATTGGAGATGCCGATGTGGAAGTCGGTAGAGTCGCCGCGGTTGCCCCAGATTGTATCATATGTATACGTTGTCTTATTGATGTTCCGATTGACTTCGTTGAAGAGGACCCAGAAGGAGCCGCGACCCCCTCCCAGAATCTTGTAGGGGGCTATGGACGTGTGGTCATAGGCCGTTATCAACTGTCTTGATGGCGAATAGCTCGCATTACTGGTATAGCCAACAGATGCAAATGAATAATTTGCAATTTGAGCGAATGTGAAGGATGGACTACCTCCGTTATTTGACATATTATACATGTCATAGGACATAAATATCTTACTGTCATACGGGTTCTGCACGAGAGTGATATCGCCGAATGCGGCGGGAGTTGTGTCGCCCGAGTCCAGGACGAGTCTCGTAATAGTGGCAACAGTATTTAGATCGCTTAGAGTAAAGACATAGGGCGCCCCAATAGCCTGAATAGACGGAAAGAGGGTTGGGTCTGTGGCAAAAGATCTAAGTTGAAGAGGGTTGACATAGAAGAGGCCATTTTGATAATAGGCAGCGTTGTCTGTAGTGTAGACGGTGTTATTTACAAGCATGGGCTCTCTCACCGCATAGTTGATGTTGGTTGGCGCCTTGTAGGTATAAGAGCCATCCGCCACCGTCGCAAACCGCGTCTTGGCAGCTATATAGAAGCGGCCAAATGGCTCATAGGCGCTCTGAAGAATTTCATATAAAGGCTGTATGCCTGGAACATATCCTGGAAGGTTTGAAATAACCAAGAGTGGTTGACTCGTATCAGCAATCGGCGAACCCTTCGCGATGCCGAGTTGCTTAACGTTGGTGTAATTACTTGTTGCGGGAACGGGATATCCATATTCAAACGTAAAGGTGAATCCACCGTTGTCATTGTAATTGAAAGACTCCGTCTTGATAATCTCGCTGTTGAATATATCATATACAAGTGGAATCACGTCGCGAGATGTAATTTTTTGCGTGGAAATATTATATGTTTCTATATTGAATGTGTAGACGGTGCTGGCTGTGCTGATACACTGAAGGCCGAGGAAGGCGAGCTCCGTATTATTTCCAGAGATGCCCACAATATTCGTATTTGGCAGGTTCCTGAAGAGTTGATCGGGTGTAATTGTATTTTGTAGAGTAAATGTGCGATTATTCGTATTATTCTCGTATCTGTAAATCCCGTAGTTACCCGCGACAGGGAAGAGCGCATAGTTGGGTACACGGAAACAAGGAGTATCATACACGGGGCCTCCTTTTACGCCGCGGAAAAGGGGCGGGCCAAACGGCTTACATCCAGAGGGGTCATACACCAAGAGTGGGGGCTTCAAATACTGAAGCATGGATGCGCCAACGGGCACGGATTGCTCGTATTTTGACTGTGACTCGTCAAAGCCGGTGGGTGGCCCTCTGGCCGCGTCAGGAATCGTCTTCGTCTTCGGCGTAATTACGAACTGTCCTGTGGGAGTGGATGTGTGGTCAAGATAGAACTGGGAGGCGCTGGCATCTGAATAGAAGGGGTAGGGCACGAGCGAGCCAGAAAGTAAGCTGTAGGTCGTGATATTGGAGTTGGCATCAAACGGCACGATTGAATAGTAGGAATTACTGTCAGAAATCATCTGTTTCTTATTTTGTGCATAGCCATAGATATACGCATTTGAAGGAGGCACGTATGTGGCACTCTTAACCCATTCATAATATGTGCCGCCGACTTGGTCAAAGCCGAAATTGGACATAATACTAGAGCCATAGGTGATGGCCGACTTCAAATCAAATGTGGTCAGCGAGCTCTCCAGCTTCACTTGTTCACCTGTGAGCGTATTGAGATAGGCGGCAGGATAGATTCCGAGATACTTAATGTTACGATTCGTGTCGGCATTTGAGTCAATATACGCGCTTCGCAACATGATGCGCTGGACATCCCACACCCCGTCATCTGGTATGAATCCGACCCCCACGACGCCGTCACCGAGCGAAAGGGAGTTATCTGAGAAGGAATATCCTTGGAGGGGAGAGGGAACATTTGTGCCAGGTATATATTTATTGAAGATGTTCGGATATACAATATCCTGAACGTAGGGGTAACTGTAGAGTATCGTGGGAATTCCTGTGGCGACATTCGACGTATAGACGAGCGAATATGTATTCGGCGGAACATACGGCTGATTCGCAGTATTCGGGATGAAGACTTGACTATACCAGTGGGCAATTACCGACTGGCGCGTAGGAGGTATAATATTCGTAGTATATGCGCCTGCCGAATTGGATCTGAGAATTTGGTTTCCAAATCCAGACGATGTGGAATTATAGAGATAGGTCTGTGTGCTCAGATTGTAACCTGTGCCGACTTGGAAAATATAGCCCGAGATTGGGTCAATGCGTGTGCTGGAATTTGGATATGTGTTTGAATACGTTTCAGGTATGTAACCGACATAATCTGTAAGATCAGAGGATACATTATTATTGTCGTAACCCATATGAATATATTTCTCTCCGAAGCTGTAGAAATTAGAATCTACGCTGCCAAGATTTCCCGCGTAGAGACTCGCCTGAGTCGGCAATCTAATATAGTTTGGATCGGCCACTTGTGCGTAGTTGAAATTGCCGAGGCGTGTGGATGGATCTGCGAGAGGGTCAAAACCGACCAATGAGCGAGTGATTTCATTATATGCGGTTCCATTGGGAAAGAAGGGTGTGATTAACACCTGAGTCGTTCTGAAACTGACATTCTGAGAACGCAAGATGATATAATATGTCTGAGATGCATACGCATTGAAACTGAAGGTGTAACTATTCGTGTTGACGATAGTGGCCATTTGCTTATAATGAATCGCCTTCTCATTTCTCACGTCCGAGATATCGGCCATAAACGCGCCGCGGTCGTGATAGAAATAGACTTGGAGTGGATCTTGAATGATGGTTGTGAGTGTGGGAGTTTGTATTGTGACGCTCATTGTATACGTATCAACCTGCCCTGGAGCAAATCCCGTTACTTTGGGAGTCGTTAAACAGAAGAAGGTGCGATTCGTATTAATGTCGAGTGATACATTGGTTGTGCCCCAAAGCGCGAGACTCTGTGCCTGTGTAATGCCAAAGTTGGTATTTGTCGCTCCGAATCCAGGGATTGTGGTGAGAGTAATACCAGACACGTCCATCGCTTTGTTGCGAGCATTGTAGACGAAACAATAGGAGTTGTCGAAGATGGCAACGTGGCTTGCGTCGTATGTTGCTGCATTATAGGCGGTATATCTATACTTTGTGGGGCGGGGGAGGGCAGTGACCTTCAGCGTTTGCCGCGAATTAGAGCGGAACTTGAAGACCGTATATTCCGCGGGATTCACTGGCGCAATGACATTGGCCGACTTGAGAAGATTGTTCTGGTATATAACACCACTCGCGTCAATAAAGGGGCGCGTGTAGTCCGCCGAGTCTGTCACCAAATTGTATGGGTGGCTGTATTGACCCATGCTTGTGGGATTGGGGCTCGTATTCAGATTGAAGAAGGTGGAGACGGTTGTGGAGAGGGAGTTGAGACGGGGCCAGTAATAGGCAGGAGGGGTGCGGAATGTGCTCAGTGTATTCATACTTACGGGCGAAATGTTTCGCAGAATCACATTCGTGTCATAATTGCTACTCACGCCTACATTATACAGTGCGGCTTGAAGTGGCAGCTGGTTGTTCACATTTGTGAAATAGGCCAGTGAATAACTGTTGAAATTAATGCCAAAATAGTTTGCAAGGTTCTTCTGTAAATAGTAATACATGTCGGTAAGGACCGCGAGAATGAGTGTGTTATTTAGACTGAGAGCGTTGTATTCGGCTTGTGTGAGTCCATACTTTGTCAGCTGCTCTGCGAAATACTGACTATATTTATTGGTTAGAAGGGTAACAAGGCTTGTATTGAGAGAAGAAGAGGAAATTGTGATACGATTATTGTTTGGTGAATACGAGATATTGTATTTATTAATAAGGCTGAATCTGAATGTATGCTGTAGACGATACTGGTCCAGAAGGGACTGGGTTGTATCAACATTAATATTGGCATCAATGATTTGCTGCAAATATGTATCATCCAGACCTTGGAATGTATATACAATACGAATAAAACCTTCCGCGGGACTGAGATAGGAGCTGACGGCCCAATTGATTGCCTTTTGACCGAATTCGGGATCTAGGAGAAGCTCCTTCAGAACAGGATAATAATATGCAACCTTCAGCTGCTTAATTGTGTAGCTTGTAATGCCGGCATATAGAGTCTGGAAATACTTCTGGACAATCTGTGTCATAGTTGGCGTCTTAATGAAGGTCTGTGTAACCGCATCATAATAGTTATCACCAGGCTGATTGAAGCAGAGCGAATAATCACCCGCCGTGGCAAATAGAGGCGCGAAGTCGGTGAACCCATTCTTATAGTCATAGAAAACGGGTGTTCTATTTAGCTGGTAGGTGAGTTCGGTGATGAGCGTATTAATATCATACGTTCCAGGACGGATGATAGATGTAATTACGCTGAGATCTTGCTGGTTTGTGTTAATCACGCCATAAAGACGCTGAACGAGACGGCCCTGCTCTTGGATAGAGACACTGAGGTTATTCTTGTCGGCGCGGAAATATAAGAAGGAGCTGAGAAGCTTGATTTGGATAATTTGGAAGGCTGTCACGGTCTTGTAGACACGGGGAAGACGGAGTGTGACTGCCGTAGGCTGGGGATAGACTTTCACGTCGCGGTCGCGGCTGTCTAACATTATAATGCCTGTGACAGTAGTTTTGGCGGGCGTTATCTTGGGAAAGTCACCGGACGGGTCTACGAGGGGGGTTACACCGATGGTTCCGAGGCTCGTATATTGGAGCTGGAGAGGAACGGCTGGGAGGTCTGGGCCGGCCGCGGTGCCAAGCTGGAGGTCCGTGGCGAACTGCCTGTAGTTAGGCTGGTTGCCACTTGCTATCAGGCTTGAACCTGATGATGCTGTTGACGTATCTGATTCTGAATCTGAGGATGAGTCGGATTCTGAATCTGATAAATATGGCCTGTAATATCTGTTGTTGGGCTGCGCCATTCTATCCCTTTGTGGGGGTTTTACTTAAACCGTTTCACTCAAACCTAGGCGGCTTGCGAAGGGCTGTTATCTCAATAAATTGACCACTTATTCTTAAGATACAGCTCTATATTCTTGCGCTCTAAAGTTGTAAGAGTCTTATTATAAATAAGTAGTTCATATATATTTCCTGTAAGACTTCCATCAAAAGCAGCTCCTAGATCTGATCCCAAAACAATACGATCAACATCAAAATTTGTATATGGACTTGTATAGTTATCTGGAGCATTATTATATGAACTTTCAACTCCATTTGTAAGAATCTTTGTAGTTGTTGTAGTACTCCCCATAATAATTTCATCTAGACGAATTGTATTAACACCTATACCTCCATTACTTGACGCCATCACGAATGATGCATAATAACCATTTTTATCAAGGCCACAACTTGATTTATAAAAACTTCCATACCGAATATTTACGTCAAGTTGTGGCAAATCAAACATACCCGTTACACCTCTAAAACCAACAGCAAAATTATATGTTGAATCTGTAGTTGGCTTATAGACTGCAAAAACTGAAAAATTTTGTGTAGGTAGAATCCACGTCGTATCATAAACTAAACCATATGATCCACTATCACTACCACCATTTGGAAAAAATACACCAGATGAGCTATCTGTTCGTGTAGGATAGGTAGCTGCGGCTTTGGGCGTAAATGTCTTTCCACCCACTTTATCCGTCCAGCTCAAGACGTTAGTTCCAGAGAGAGAGAATGTGGAATAATCGGCCGAGTCTAACCACAGCACGAGATTTGCTGTTCCAGAGGTTGAAATATAGTATGGGTTGTAGAGACCCCATTTAGCCGCCAAGTATGACTCTATTTTTACACGCTCAAGGGTGGTAAGAAGACGTGTATAGACGATGTATTCACACAGATCCCACTCAACTTGTGAATATCCCATACCGTATACCTGTGAAGCAGTGCTGTAGTCATTTGTGGGATTTACAGAATACCAGTATTGATTGGCACCCATCGCAAGTAATGAGCCAACTGGACCGTTATTGATACCATATCTCCAATAGCCACTTGTTGCCGCGCTTGAACCACAGTAAAGAGTGTCAGATTGAAGTGTATTTGCGTTTGGGGCTGATGCGCCAGCTGTGTATGTATAATTACCGTAATTTTCACTAACGATAATTTCATTTGAAGCATTCCAGCTATTAAATCGGCCATAGTTATGAGTAATAGACCCTGTATTTGTAGGAAAGAGAAGAAATGTATAATTCGCCCCTGGTGTTCCCAAGGCTGACCGTTTTCTATGGACTGTAAAAAAACTAACACCACCTGTGCATGCTGGGATAGCAAAAGTGGCACTAATGTGATTTAGATTTCCTGCAGAGAATGTAATTACGTTTCGTCCATTTATAGTCGTAGAATTTGTTGTTGTTGTTCCACCTACAGATGACATTGTGAAACTGATGGTTCCCTTATTGATAAAACCTGTAAGACTTGTTCCAGACTGTGTAATTTTTGTAGCATCGGATGCGTCTAACCAGATTACGTTGCTTGTTAAGGTTCCAGGAAGTGCTGGATCATAGGGTGGTGAATATCCACCAGTATTTGTTTTTGTAAATCCAAAAAGCGGAGCCGCCATCTGTTATCACAGTTGGATTTATAGTTACTTTATGCTGCCGCGCCGTTACTTGGTGGCATGTATCTTTAGAACTATCGGGTTCTCTTGAACTGAAAAGCTGAATGTCATTCCTGTAGCTCTTTCTTGAAACTTCGCGAGAAGATCGGTGATTGAATATCCGAGGCAGAAGGGAATATAGTCCCAGACGGTTCTATAGACAATATCGCTGGACTTGTATTTACCATTCAAGGTGTCGGGCGCTACGAGGGGAAGCTGATAAACTACAAATGAGTCATTAAATCCAGAGGCGGCCCACTTCTGGAGATTTTCAACGAACGTCGTTGCATTAAAAGATTCAAGTGATTGTTTGTTTCCTGCTTCGATTGTCTGAAGCGTTGCCGTTGCGGAGATGAGTTCTTCCATTGAAATAATAACCGGAGAGAATGAAATAGGAGCCGTGGCCATTTTTTGGATTGAAGATTTTAAAACTCAAAACAGTGCGTAGTTTGTTACACCTGTTACTACAATTGTAGCACTTGTATTTGAGCCTATCGTTATGGGCGATGTGATGCCTGTGGCATTTGTAAGAGTGACTGAGAGGTCGCCGCCTGAGTTATTGCGGAAGACGTAATACTTTCCAATATTAGAGGTTTGTTGTGTAGCTTCCACCTGGATTGTGTATGTGCCTGTAGCTGATATGTTATAATAAACACCATAGTTGTTGTTCGTCGTGATTGTCAGGGTGCCGCCAGTCGTCATTGTGGAGTAGTAGATAGCGCCGCGAGCCGTGCCGTTCACGTCAAGCTTGAAGGGCTGCGATGAGTTAATCGTGGCAACAGTACCGAAGGTTGCTACGCCTGCTACACCGATTGCTCCTGTGTTACTAAACGAGCCAGAAAGGATACCCGTTGTAGTAATAGCATAACTATATGTGATTGTTACGCTTCCCATTACTCCAGCCGCTGCGCCACCACCTTGTGTGTTTGCAGTTGCAGTGAATCCTGCGCCGCCTACATATGACGAACCGCCGCCACCTGTGTATCCATAACCACCACCATAGTAACCGCCGCCACCGCCAGACGTGTATGCATTATTTCCAGATCCACCTAATAATTGTCCACCCGATGTTCCACTTGATGAACTCCCTGCATTTGTACCTGCAGCTGATTGAGTACCACCACCTCCCCCTCCTCCTGCTCCGTCTGTTCCAGTCCCACCAGTTAATCCACCACCCGCTCCACCTGTCTGTCCGCCGAGCCAAGTTGGGTTGCCGCCGCCACCGCCAGCAATACAGAGGGCATTTGCAAATGAAAGACTTGTTGCGAATATACCTGCATATCCACCTCCTGCTCCATTTCCATTAGTAGCCGCTCCACCTCCCTGTCCAACAGCAATAATGTAAGTAGCACCTGGTGTGACCGTTAATGTACCAGTCACTAAACCACCAGCGCCGCCGGGACCTCCAGCACTGATACCACCAGAACCGATTAGCGTGACTGTTACTGAGGTTACACCAGCGGGGACGGTCCATGAATATGTTCCAGCACTTGTGTAATTACCAGCTGTACCAGAGACGCCGAGTGTGCCTGTGTTGCTGGTATTCTGAAAGTAGGCGGCCGCGCCAATATTAGAGAGGATGCCAGAGTTGCTGAGATAGGAGGTTGCGCCGCCTGTGAGAAACACATTGGAGGCGTTGCTGAAGATGCCTGCGTTGCTTAGATATGCGGCACCGGCCGTTTGGAGGATGTTGCTTGCATAGGTTGCGATACCGCCGACTCCAAGAGAGCCTGTGTTACTGGTTGTCTGGAAGTAGGCAGCGGCAAGCGTATTAGACAAGACACCTGTATTGCTGAGATAGGCACTTGTTCCACCCGATAAGATGACGTTGGAGGCGTTGCTGAAGATTCCAGCATTGCTTAGATATGCGGCACCGGCCGTTTGGACGATGTTGCTTGTGTGGGTTGCGATACCAGCAACACCCATATATCCAGTATTGCTTGTGCCGTTTGCATTAAACGTCACTAGATCGGCATTAAACTGAAGAGGTGTGTAATTTTGACCCTCCCATACAGACGTAATATACCATCCACCTGATGCACTTGTGCAGTCAAGTGAAAAGTTCTGGTCGTTGGCACCGCCAGGGGAGTGTTTGACCCATGTGCCCTTCCATAGAGTGAAGTTTGCAGGATCTGCTGCACTGGGTCCAGTATCTGCTCTGATAGCAATGCACGGTCTTGAAGTCGCAAGTGTGGCAGATGAGTTTGACAAATATGCATTGCTAAGGGTGTAGCCTCCCATATTTACGCCTCCACCCGCGGTGTATGTATACCATGTGGAGGCCCCTCCAGGGGCTCCAGCACCGCTCAATGTTCCATTAATTACTACATTTTGGAAGTAAGCCGACGCGCCTGTATTGCTCAAAACACCCGAGTTGCTGAGGAAGGAGTTTATTCCACCCGATAAGATGACGTTGGATGCATTGCTGAAGATTCCAGCATTGCTTAGATATGCGGCACCGGCCGTTTGGACGATGTTGCTTGCGATGGTTGTAATACCAGCAACACCAAGAGAGCCTGTATTGCTAGTATTCTGGAAGTAGGCAGCGGCAAGCGTGTTCGAGAGTATACCGCCGTTGCTAAAAGAGCCAGTATTTGTGGTATTTCCGGAAAAGCTTATTCCATTTGAACCTGTTATACCGACTAACAGCGCCAAAATATTAAAATTATTGCTTCCTTTTATCGTTGCATAATTTGTAAAGAGATCCATATTTCCTGCCGCGTTTACAGTAAAATTACCCGTCCCAAATGTAAGCGGAACGCCCACCGCATATGCATCATCTCTACTGGTAATTGTCCATCCAGATGAGTTTGCGGTTGCATCGAGTGATAAATTAGAATCTGTGCCTGTAGCGTGTTTCACATATGTGCCTTTCCAGAGAGTAAAGGCATTCGGATCTGGATTGCCGATGCCAGTGCCCACTTTCACAAACACAACTGGACGACTCGTTGTGAAGTTGGCCGCAGCTGCTACAGTGTTTGTCACGTTTGATACGAATCCATTTGTGACTGTGCTAAAGGTTAAAGCTACGTCCGAAAGGGCGGGATATAGATACCAATTGGCGACTGAGAATCCACCGCCTGACAGTGTTCCAGTGATATTCAGATTTCCATTAATCTGTGCGCCGCCATTTACGTCTAGGAGATATGCTGGCGCATTACAGTTAATACCGACATACTGATTCATGGCAATCGTCATCGCGCGTGTCGGATCCGCACCTGTTGTGCCTGTTCCGTGCGTCCAAAAGCTGAGTTCGGAGCCATAGTTCACACCGTTATTGTTACAACTCTGGATGAGAGAGCAGAAGTCCAGATTCGTCGCGGTTGTGTTCGGGCCCAGAATGTGGCGAACCGATCCAGCGCCAGGGCCCTGAGTATATACGTTAGAGGCGAATGTGGCGGGGCCCGCGTTGCTGAAGACGCCAGAGTTGCTCAGGTAGGAGTTGGCGCCACCTGTAATAAGAACATTGCTCGCAATCGTTGTTATGCCCGCATTGCTGAGGCGGCCCGCATTGCTGAAATAGGCGCTGGCACCTGTTAATGATAGATTGCTTGTGAGGGTTGCGGGGCCAGCGACGCCGAGTGTGCCTGTGTTGCTCGTGTTCTGGAAGAAGGCTCCTGCGGCGGTGTTGGAAAGCGCGCCACCATTCACAAGATAGCCGGCATTGCTCATATTTCCTGCGTTACTGAAGAGGCCTCCCGCATTTGTTAGTGTGAGGTTGCTTGCGAGTGTGGCGGCCAGCGCAACACCGAGTGTTCCTGTGTTGCTGGTGTTCTGGAAGTAGGCTCCTCCTGCTATGTTGGAAAGTGAATTGCCGTTGACGAAATAGCCCACATTGCTAGCATTTCCTGCGTTACTGAAGAGGCCTCCAGCATTTGTTAGTGTGAGGTTGCTCGCCAGCGTTGCGGCAAGCGCAACACCGAGTGTTCCTGTGTTGCTGGTGTTCTGGAAATAAGCTCCTCCTGCTATGTTGGAAAGTGAATTGCCGTTGACGAAATAGCCTGCATTGCTCGCATTTCCTGCGTTACTGAAGAGGCCTCCCGCATTTGTTAGTGTGAGGTTGCTCGCGAGTGTGGCGGCTAGCGCAACGCCGAGTGTTCCTGTGTTGCTGGTGTTCTGGAAGTAGGCGGCGGCAAGCGTATTAGATAAGACACCTGTATTACTGAGATAGGCGCCTGTTCCACCCGATAAGATGACGTTAGATGCGTTGCTAAAGATGCCCGCGTTGCTTAGATATGCAGCGCCAGCTGTTTGGAGGATGTTGCTTGCCATGGTTGTAATACCGCCAACTCCCATGCTCCCTGTGTTGCTGGTTGTCTGGAAGAATGCGCCACCGCCTACGTTGGAGAGGGTGGCGGCATTGCTCAGGAAAGCACCCGTGATAAGCACGTTGGACGCGTTGCTAAAGATTCCAGCATTGCTGAGGACGCCAGCTTGTGCGGTGAGTGTGAGATTGCTCGCAAGAGTAGTTATGCCACCTACGCTGAGGGTTCCTGTGTTGCTGGTATTCTGGAAGTAGGCGGCCGCGGCTGTATTGGAGAGAATACCAGAGTTACTCAGATAGTTCCCCGTGCCGCCCGTTATTGTTATGTTACTTGCAAACATTACCGTTCCAGCCACATTGAGTGATCCTGTGTTGCTCGTGGTCTGAAAATAGGCTGCGGCCTGCACATTCGATAGAACACCCGCATTGCTCAGGTAGGAGCTCGTTCCACCTGTTGTAACAAGATTACTCGCGAATGTTGCGACTTGTCCCACGCCGAGGGTTCCCGTGTTGCTCGTGTTCTGGAAGAATGCACCGGCGGCCGTGTTGGAGAGGGTGCCAGCATTGCTGAGGAAGGAGCCCGCAAAAAGGACGTTAGACGCGTTGCTAAAGACGCCTGCGTTGCTGAGGAAGCCGCCTGCCGCTGTTAGCGTGAGATTGCTTGCAAGCGTTGTCGCTTGGGCCACACCGAGGGTTCCTGTATTACTCGTGTTCTGGAAGTAGGCTGCGGCGGCTGTGTTCGAGAGAACCCCAGAATTGTTGATGTAGGAACCTGTGCCACCTGTGACAAGGACGTTTGATGCAAGGGTGGCTACGCCACCTACACCGAGGGTCCCTGTATTGCTGGTATTCTGGAAGTAGGCGGCTGCGGCTGTGTTTGAGAGGACACCCGAATTGTTGATGTAGGAGCCTGTTCCACCCGTATGAAGAACGTTCGACGCCAGGGTGGCTACACCGCCTACACCGAGGGTTCCTGTGTTGCTGGTCGTCTGGAAGAAGGCGCCGCCACCCGTATTGGAGAGTGTCGCAGCGTTGCTGAGGAAAGCACCCGCGAAGAGGACATTGGACGCATTGCTGAAGACGCCTGCGTTGCTCATGAAACCAGCTTGCGCTGTGAGTGTGAGATTGCTCGCAAGTATTGTGGCTCCGCCCACACCGAGTGTGCCAGTATTACTCGTGTTCTGGAAATAGGCTGAGGCGGCTGTGTTAGAGAGGACACCAGAGTTGTTGAGATAAGAGCCCGTGCCGCCTGTAAGAAGAACGTTGCTCGCGATGGTTGTGATACCCGCGTTACTGAGAGGTCCTGCGTTGCTGAAGAAGGCGGCGGCGGTAGCCATCGTGAGGTTGCTAGCAAAGATCGCGGCACCAGCAACTCCTAGCGTCGTGTTGTTGCTTGTTGACTGGAAGTAGGCTGCGCCGCCTACGTTGGAGAGAGTGGTGGCATTGCTGAGGAAAGCACCTGCGAAGAGGACATTGGACGCGTTGCTGAAGACGCCTGCGTTGCTCATGAAACCAGCTTGCGCCGTGAGTGTCAGGTTGCTCGCAAGTATTGTGGCCCCACCAACGCCGAGGGTGCCAGTATTACTCGTGTTCTGGAAGTAGGCTGCGGCGGCTGTGTTCGAGAGAACGCCAGAATTGTTGATGTAGGAGCCTGTGCCACCCGTATGAAGAACGTTCGACGCAAGGGTGGCTACGCCACCTACACCGAGGGTTCCTGTATTGCTGGTCGTCTGGAAGAAGGCGCCGCCCCCCGTATTGGAGAGAGTCGCAGCATTGCTGAGGAAAGCACCCGCGAAGAGGGCGTTGGACGCATTGCTGAAGAGGCCGGCATTGCTGAAGAAGGCGGCGGGTGCCGTTATAATGATATTACTTGCGTGAGTTGCAATACCGCCCACACCGAGGCTCCCAGTATTACTCGTGTTCTGGAAGTAGGCGCCAGCGGCTGTATTTGAGAGGACGCCAGAGTTGTTGAGGTAAGAGTCCGTGCCGCCTGTAAGAAGGACGTTGCTCGCGATGGTTGTGATACCCGCGTTACTTAGCTGACCAGCGTTGCTGAAGAAAGCGGCTGGCGCCGTCATGATGATATTGCTGCTGTGGGTCGCAATGCCAGCAACTCCCATGGTCGTGATATTGCTTGTTGTCAAGAAGTAGGCGGCGGCGCCTACATTTGACATCATGCCTGAGTTGCTAAAGTAAGAGGAGGCCCCACCTGTCATGCGAAGATTGCTTGAAAAGACGACGACACCATTCATGTTGAGGTTGCTTGCATTAACAGTGTTCGCATTTACTGTGCCTGTCGTGAGATTAGAAGGTGTAATTTCTGTATAAGGGGCGGTCGTAATACCAGCACCAATCTGCACATTTGAAGTAACCATAAAAATCGTGGATCCATAGATATCTAGAGGCTGAGAATATCCTGTCGTTGGGTCTATGCTCCGAATACCCGCGCTGTAGAAAGCGTCTCCAAGAACACCCATTATAAGCTGGCTTCTTGTGCCCGTTCGCATGTCTATACTGACATTGCGATTGGCCTGGGGTGAATTTAAAAACATAACAGGAGACGGAACATTTGTTGGGTTATACGTTGCAACAAAGGAGTTTGATAGCGTCATGGACGACGCATTAAGAGAAAGAGTATTTACTTTCTCTGCAACATCATTTGAAAGAACGAGTCCAGAGGATCCCAGCGATGAAATATAGCCGACACTTCCTAGACCCGTTATTGAGCTGTTGAGCTGGAGCGAGGTGACGGCGGCAGTGGCGTCAGATGACCTCACATATCCGAAGACTCCTAGACCCATGATTGTGCTCTGGAGACTGAGACTTGAAATCGCTTGGAGATTGACGAGAAGGGAACCGTCGCCTTGGAGGCTACTGCCCTTGAACGCCCCTGCTGCCATAACGGTTGCTCTTACACTTGATGCTTCGAGTGCCGACGTGGATACAGTGCTTATATTGATAAATGTCATCGGACTATCCCATGTGATTGGTGTAAGAATAACAGGCGCGCCTTGAAGAATGATGGATGTTGTGACGCCCATTGTATTTGTTGAGATGAAACCGGCGGATAATAGGTCTGTCGCGGTCACAGATGACGTGACGGCATTCTGGGCGCGGAGAGTCTGTCCCCACATAGAAACGTCCGCGCCGAATCCAATGGATGGACCGAATGTGCTCACATTTGCTAAGGTGGCGCGGCCAGTAACTGTTAGAGTGCTTGTTGTGGTTGATGTGGCGTCCATAAAGAATGTGCTTAGTGAGCTGACTTGGATATTAGATGCGACAAACATGTTACTTGCGAGATAGACATCATTTACAAAGGCCGCAATACCAGTCGTTGACATACTCGATAAATTCGCGAGTGTGTAGACGGTGAGCGAGCTCGTGTTTGTTGATGGCGCCACGAGAATATTCAACGCGGTTATGCTCTTTGCGAGAGTTGATGCTGCGAATATACTATTATTCGTGATATAGAGGTCTGAACCAATATTAACAGTGGGGCCCGAAACACTGAGATTGGAGAGGGATGTATTGCAGTTCACCACGAGATTGAGCGTTGTTATTGTATTGGACGTCACAAGTTCGCGGGTTTTTATCGAGCTCGTATTAAGCACATTTGTGGTCATGTAGACGTCGGCGCCAAATCCTATATTCGGACCGAGTGTGCTGAGGTTAGAGAGTGTAGTTTGGTCGTTAACCGTGAGCGTGCTTGCAAACGCAACAGCTCTGAGTGTGGACAGAGGCCCGAACATGACTGTGCTTCCGCCAACATTGAAACTGCTGACGACGTTCAAGCTCCGACCAACAACGACGTCTTGGCCGGTTGAAATTGTGCTCCATGCGGATACATTACCTGTGAAGACAGCGTTACCTCTCGTCTGGAAAAGCTGCGCATTGCTGAGAGCAGGATTGCTACCAACATAGAGGTTTCCAGAGGCGAGAACATCCATTGTATTCACATATGTGGTGCTAACAGTTGATGCGGCATAGAGATGTGTTTTCGTTGTGATCGCATTGCTGGAAAAGAGGGTGTTCGCGAATACATAATTTGCATTGACTCCTTGAACGTCGGCAACGCTTAGCTCGGCGGGGAAGGCGAAGGTGTTCTGAAGAACCCACGTGTATGGGTCGCGGTTTGTCACCGTGACGAAACCGAGCGGCTGATTGACGACAACACTGCTCGGATAATTTGTATTGTAATATTGTGTGCCAGTCATTGTGCTAATAACGATACGACGTAAGGGCGTGATATTACCTGTTGTATCGCGAATACTGACGATACGCCCGGGAAGAGTTGATGTAGAGAGAAGAACGACGATATCTTGATTATCAGTGAGTGTTTGTGTATTCAACAACACGACGGACGTGTTGGAGTCTACAATCACTGTTTGCGCAATCGCGGGCATACTATGGGATGTCTATCTTTTTTGTATCGTCGTGACTTTACTCAAAGGAAGCCGTGGCTTCCTTAAGAAGTAAATGTCCAACGATGAGTGCGGTATCGCGACGTCTAAAGTTCGTAGTGTGTGGTAGAAGAGAAATGAGCAAGGACCCGCAAATCAATGCGACTAACTATATTTTGAATATAGTGGAATTACAAAATACAATTACGAGTGCATCTGGACTAACCCCTCTTAGTGCACTTACGACTACGGTGGGTCAAATCCAAGAAATGGTTGATTATGAAAATAAGAGGATTAATGTAAATACGATTGCAAAATTTAGTGACACTACTGTGCCAATTTCGCTGATTAATGACCTGAATTTGTGTAATTCGGCGTTATATTCTAACGGTGTTCTCTTTGGAGGAGGGGGAACTGGGGGATCGGCCGCAACAATTCTGAGTTTTTACGGAGGGACGGGTATTGGGATTGGTAGCACGAGTGTTTTGTTAACGTCAACAAGTGTGGGTGGTGGCCCTCTGATTTCGCTGAATATCGGTGGCAGCAATATTTTCAGCGTAGGCTGTAACGGAAATGTTTCCTTTTATAATCCTATCTTGGGTGGTGGACAGTTCTTGATTAGTAGCACGGCGACTCTGGGAGTTGCGTCCAATGCAGGGCTGGGGAAGAGTCTGATGTGTATGGACACGGGTGGAAATGCGGGATGGGGCTATGTGAGCACAATGGCCTCTGGGGCTAGTGACGTGCTCACATTTTTGGGGGGCGGTAGTGAAATCGCGCGCATGACATCGGCGGGGAACATGGGGATTGGCGTGCTGAATCCCGTGAAGACACTGGATGTGAAAGGGACGGGCTCTTTTACAGGTCGTCTGACGGCATTCGACTTTCTGACGGTGTCCGATAGACGGTTCAAGACAAATATAACTCGCATTGAGAATGCCAGTGATATATTGGATAAGATTCAGGGGGTCCGCTTCATGTGGCGCGACTTGAGCAGCTGCGACGTGGGCGTGATTGCGCAGGATTTGCAGGGGGTTCTGCCCGAGGCTGTTGTTGAGTCTGAAGAGCGGGTTGAGGGAGGAGAGGAGCCGAAGTTGTCGGTGGCATATCACAAGATTACGCCGGTTTTAGTGGAGGTTGTGAAGGGACTGGAGGCACGAGTCTCTATGCTGGAGGGTTTGATCCGCTCACATCTACGTGAGAGCCACTAACATCCACCTGCGACCCGCTCATGTCCACCTGCGACCCGCTCACATCTACGTGAGACCCACTTAGGTCAACGTGCGACCCGCTGGCATCAATGTGCATCGTAATCGTGGAAGGTGTATACATGGGAGGAGGCGCCGGTCTCGGGTTGCCATGCACGTCGAGGCTCTGCTGGTTGTAGCCGTCACGGCCGAAGCCCGCCGCATTCCAGCCGTCGCGGTTGAAGCCCATCATGTCGTAGCCAGCCTCGTTGTAGCCCTGCGCATTGAAGCCAGCGCTGTTGTAACCCTGTGCATTGTAGCCGAGGGCGTTGAAGCCCGCGCTGGTGTAGCCTTGTTGGTTGTAGCCGTGGTTGTTGAAGCCAGCGGCGTTGAATCCGAGAACGTTGTAGCCGTCGATGTTGAAACCGGCCGAGTCGTAGATATACTGCGTGGAGCCAGGCTGGCCGCCCTCGTGGACGTCTTGGACAGTATAACCCTCGTTGGCCCACCGGGACTTCACGGCGTTGTAAGCGACACCGTGGACGGAGAGGCGGTAGAAGTCAGACTGGGGGACAAAGGACTCCACCGTGGAGAGGTGGGGTCCGAGATTGATCGGCTGGCGGCCAGACAACTTGTCCTCACGGCTCTTAAAGGCCTGGACACCGAAGACACACTGCATTCTGCCGTCCTGAGACGTCAGGAAGCGGTAGAAGTTTACGGAGAGGTAGAGGGTTGTGAGCACGAATCCCTGTTCGGTTGTGAAAGACGGTCCAGCGATGAGTCCCATTTACTATTTAGTTCAGGTAATTTCTTAGGCGGTGGGTGCTGAAGAATAATAGGGATGGCCTGAAGGAAGAGAGGTCTGAATTCCCCATTTCCATGCCAGATAACCCTCTATCTTCTGGCGATTCAGCGTAGAGAGAACCGTGTTATAAAATATGATTTCCTTTGCATATCCAACAAATCCAAAAGAAGAGCCATTTTCACGACCAAGTGCCGTCATAGCTCCAGAAGAAAATGAAGCGCCTCCGTTAGGGCCTGTGAGTGTGAGAGCCCCGTTCACACTCACATATGTATTTGTAGATGAGCTTACTGTTCCAGTTCCTAGATATGTCGTTCCAGCTGTAATAATTCCTGTAGCTGAACACTGTAGCCAAGCAATTCCTGAATTTACCATTCCAATACTTCCATTACCAGCACCGCTCGTGCCTACCCACATGCCTCGTGTACCCGTATTTCCAGAAATCATGGCGGATGTGTTGGCAGACGGATTGGACGCAACGAATACAAAGAGAAGGGTCTCATTCGTAGGATTTGCAGGATAATTTGTTGTGTATAAACTATTATTAAAATACACCGACCTGTTTGCCACCGAATAGGTCGCGGCAACGGATGCAGTCGCATTATACCCGTTGCCCGATTTATCGACCCATGTTGAAATGGAGGCTCCATCTGCGGGAGCCGTTCCAGTTCCAGCGGGATCTGCCCCATCCCACCAGACTTGGAGGCCGATGCCCGAAACGGTGAGGGGTGTGAAGGCTCCAGGGGGCGCACTCAAATAGGGATGGCCCGCTGGCAGATACGTATTGAGTCCGTATTTCCAGGCGAGGTAGCCCTCCATCTTCTGGCGATCGCCGGTCGAAAGAACAGACTGAAAATAGGCGATTTCGGAAATATAGCTGTTGATACACTCACTGCTGTCTGAGCGGCCAATCCAGACAGGTGCAGTGCCAGAGGCCCAGGTGAGTGATTCTGTAACCGTAACACTCGTTGTGCCTGTCGTATTCGTCTGCTGCATAAACATGACAGTTCCGCCGGTCATGGTACACGAATAGAGGACGGGTGAATCGAAGGTGTAGGGGAGCTGCGATGAGCCGTTATTATTGTTCGTGTGCCAGTTGATGTGGCTTGTGCCATCTGTATAGCGTAGCTGAACATCGGCGTCGTGACGGCCCGATGAGAAATGTCCCCAGAAGGTGCCCCAGCTTGCGCGCGTGCTCTTGACCACGCCGACTAGGAAGAAGGTAATACTGGAGGCCTTCGCGAAGTTGGCCGAAATCATGCCTGCCGAGCCTTGGAAGTTGAGTCCTGCCCTGCTGCTTATGAGAGAGGTGGAGTATGTGGGTGCCACCGCATTCGTTGTGACGTAGTTATTATTGCCTGATTTATCGCCCCAATAGCCGGCCGAGCCGTTATTTGCGACTATAGTGCCGCTGACTGCGGTGAGAACGGTGGTATTGTCGGTGGCGTCTAGCCATTGGACGAGGGTTGCGATGGAGGTGGGCGCGAAGGCCACCGTGGCGGCTACTACCGTTGCTCCAAGAGACGAGATCGCATTCCTGTGGTAATGCTGGAGGAAATACCAGTTGAGGGCGCCGTCGGGGGCCATCAAGACGGACCCGTAGTTCGTGCTCATGAGCGCATAGAGTGTGGAGGGTTGATGGCGATTCTCAATGCGGTCCATGCCGACTGTGGAAATATAAATGGAGGACGCGGCGGCGTTTCCACAGATGTCTTTAATGTAGAAGAGTCGGCCGGCGCCGACAGTTGAGGCGGCGGGAAGATAGATAATCTTGTTTGTGGTCAATGTATTCACAAACAAGCTTGTCGTTGTTAGGGGGAAATTTATGGCGGACATGGGTCCCCTCTTTTTTAGGGTTGATTTAAGATAATAGTAAAGTTACCGTGATAATTAGGAAGTAGGGGCGGCAGATTTATAAGTATGACCGGCGGGAAGATTGGCTTGGATACCCCATTTCCACGCAAGATATCCTTCTAATTTCTCACGAATTGTTGATGTAATATTTGGATTTAATATAAAAATAGCTTCATTAATATAACCGGTTAAAATACCCTGTCCTACTACATTTCCAATTGTACCTCCACCTGACATAGTTCCAATTTGACCTGTTTGTCCAGCAGTTCCCTCTAGATTAGCATTTGCTCGTACTGCCTTTCCAAGACCACCTGTATTTATCCAATCAAAGTTCAATAAGTTCATTTGTCCTGCTTTATAAGCAGCCGTTATTCCAGGATACCAGTCATTACCCCAGTGATTTACACGATATGCACCCGATGATGAAAACCCAACGTGTAAACTATTTGCTCCAGACCCCCCAGATTGAGCCCCGTAAATATTTACATAGTTTGTATTTGTCATAACAAAAAATGCAGAATGGTCCGGATAAGAAGCAATAAAATCCAAATTCACAGTAAAATACGAAGAACCACTGAGATATGCGGAAGTGTTTGTGTAGGTGGGAGAATTTACACCTGTTGCGTGTCGTGCATTTCCAGATTTATCTGCCCATACCGCAATATTTGTTCCAGAACTAAATGTAAAAGATGAATAATCACTGGCATCTAACCAAAGGCCCATAGTCGTAACAGACAACGGAGAAAATGTTCCACCACCGCCACCACCACCAGCCACCACAGCTAGTGTAGATACCAGCATCGTATTCTTATACGAATCCACCAAATACCATCGTGTGATCGCATCATTCAAGAAGGTCCATGCGCCATAGTTCGTTGCAAGGGTCATCGTGGAGCCGTTGTTTTCAAATCCGTCTAGGCCCGTCGTAGACAAGTAAACACTGCTCGTAGAAAAAGATCCATAGATGTCCTTGAAGATAAGAAGGCGGCCTGGATTTGTTGAGATTGTGGGAAGGATGAATGTTTTAGAGAAGGAGGATGTGCCCACAAGAAGGAGGCTTGTATTTGCTGGGATTGTGCGCGGGGCGGACATCCTTTCTCATCGCTGAGTATTTATTGTATCTACTAAAACGTAAAATCCTGAACATAGGTATTTCGGCTTGTTGTGATTGTTTGATCGGCCGTCGATTTGTTATCCAGAACTGTCCAAGTAGCATTATCTTGGGAAGCATCTACTATCCAACGAACTGGGTCTCTGTCTGGAACATCATTGGCGGTTCCCCATGTATATGCGTTAAAAAGGAAACCACTCTCCCTATAAATCGTAAAGTATGATCCGATATTAAAAGCCTTGTTTGAGAGGCTGCCATCAATTATATTTGCTGTACCTTCTCCACCGCCCACAACAGGAGTAATCGAAGCGCCAGCGTAACTGACGACAGATCCCTGGTATTTTAGGGTGAATTCGGATATCTGAAAAATTCCTGAATATTGACCTCGTGTAAGAACAAGGGTAAATCTTACATATTTCCATGTTGTAACGGTTCCATTTGACACGGCAACTGTCACACTACTAAGCGCCGTATCACCGCCCTCGTATAAACCCATCATATTCCATGAGCGAAGCCCGTCTGAGAGGAGCATGACAGAGCCGAAGGAGGAAGCGAGTATATATCTGATACCCCTCTGATCTATGCGATCTAAGCCAGTTGTTGAAATCGTCAGGCTGGAGTTGGTTGCGCCGCCATAATAATCTTTGATGGAAAGGTAGCGTCCCTGAAATGTGGATGCAGTGGGCAAGAAGAGGACTTTATTAGGGCCTGTTCTTGTATCAACTAGAAGAAAACTTTGCGCGGTTGGAATTGTCACGTTTGTTACGGACATCTCTTTAAACGAAGGCAACACTATAATTTATTGAGCCAGCCGTGATGTTGAGCGATGAGAGAGTCTGGAAGCGGCCCGTTCCAGCAACGTCGAGAGTTGTGATTGGGTTGCTCGTGTTGATTCCCACATTAGAGTTGGATCCTGCGATGTAGAAATTCGGAGTTGCGATGCGGTTTGCTACAGGCCAGCTGCGGGCTCCAACGCCTGACTCAAAAATCACGTTGCCAGTCGTCTGCACACGGACTTGGTCTGAGATGGACGAGACCTTGTAGAGAAGAAGTTCTTGTAGGCCGGTGCCTGTAGACACCTCTGCGACGGCCGTGTTTGCGTAGGTGCCTGTGAGACCATAGAAGCGGAGGGCCGTCAGGGATGAGACGGTGCCGAGAGTTCCTGTGAATGTTGTGCCACCGCTGCCAGTTCCAGGGATTGCGCCATTTATGGAGGAGACGTTGATGGTTTGGAAGTTGCCGAGACCGGCGGCGATGCCGAGTGTGGAGATGGAGCTCATGTTCGTGTCGCCGAGTGCGATGATACCGTAGCCTGTGCCGATTTGGAGTTCGTCGACTTGGAGGGAGGAGACATAGCCGAGGACAGAGGAGATGTTATAGCCGGTTTGGGTGGAGAAGAGGACTTGGGTCGCTGAGAGAAATGTGGTGGAGCCTACGAAGGTTGTGCCTCCACCACCTCCTCCCGCGCCGATGCGGGTGATGAGATTGGTGACGGTGGAACCGAGTTGCGTTGTTGACACATAACCACTCGTTGCAAGACCGTCAATCGTGCTTGTCAAAAAGGACTGCTGCCATGCGACGCTACCGTTGATGGAGGAGATTTGGAGAGCAAGCGTGGATACGATCTGGAAGCGGCCCGTGCCAGCCACATCTAAGAGGGCTTGTGGTTGATTCGTGCCGACGCCCATGCTGGACGTCACGGCTTGGAAGGTGCTGATGCTGGAGAAGCGGCCCGTGCCGAATACGTCGAGGCTGATGCCTGCGCCAGGGGAGGGATTGAAGCCGCCGATAGCCATCTGAGCGCCTGTTGCGGCTTGGCCCGCATTCATGTAGATTTTCGGCGTCAAGTCGCCGCCTGTGATGGCGAAGGCTCCATAGCCGCCATTCCATGCTGTCGCGGTCACGAGCTTGACGTAGCCCGCATTTGTGATGAGTTTGCCGACTGCGCCGCCCGCCTGAACATTGGAGAGGTAGAGACCGTCATTGCTCATCCATGCGCCACCACCGACGGAGATCGTGGAGGCTCGGAGAGAGCTTGTGAAGATGGAGGCGGTGGAAAGGGAGAGCGTGGAGCCTGTAAAAGGGGTCGCGGCCGTGAAGGCTTCGCCGTTGATTGTGCTGACTGTGAGCGCTTGCGTTGAGGTTGCGATAGAATACGTCATGCCAGAGACGTGGAGGAGCGCCTGTGGCGTTGAAGTGCCGACACCGATGTTTCCAGTCTGGGAGATGCGCATGGTTTCTGAGAGGTTGTAGGGCGGGTTGTAAACAATCACAACGAGACCACTGCCACCGGTGTTGCCACCGACCGCACCTGCCGCCACACCTGAAGAATAATAGGGAGACGCAGTTGCGGGCGCTTGCGCCGCTGTATTGGGAGAGTTAGAACCAGTTATAAGGGTAAATGCGGCATTCGTTGTATACGATGAACCGCCACCACCTGCGCAGCCGTCACCTCCAGCTGTGCTGCCACCGCCACCACCATAGAAGCCGCCGCCGCCACCACCGCCGTAGGCGGGGCCGCCCGTGCCACCTTGTAGATAGGATCCAACTGTTCCAGTGGCAACAGGTCCTGTTACAACAGCTCCACCTGCTGTTTGTGTACCACCATAACCACCATATGTGGCTTGGCCACCACGATATCCAGCACCTCCATTTATCGTAGGTGAATAGTTGGCCGCACCACCTTGGTACCCGCTGTAAGAACCGCCTCCACCACCGCCAACGTCGACTAATTCGGTTCCAGATAATTGTATGGCAGAACGACCTCCGCCCGAAGCAGAATTGTTTGTTCCAGAAGCACCGCCTCCACCAAAGGTAGTAGTAGTTCCGTTTTGCACTCCGCCACCACCGACAATAACATTTAGAGTATTTCCAGGTGTAACTGCCAACGTTCCTTGTATGAAGGCACCTGCGCCTCCAGTACCATTGCCACCACCTCCACCTGCGCCCCACATGTAGACGGTTACTGCGGTAATTCCAGAAGGGACAGTAAAGGATTGATTTGATCCTGTGTACTGATATGTGATAACTCCAGATAAAGAGGCATTCGCAGGTGTCGCAGTCTGGAAGACAAGTGCACTATTACCGTATGTAACTCCATAATCAACTGCTCCAATACGCGCCAAGGGATATGTTGGGTTAGAGGCTCCAAAATAGAGGGATGCGATTCCTCCAGCGAGCGCACCAGTCGTTGTTTGAACAGTTAATGTGTCGATTCCTATACCATAGGTATTACTGCCTACATTTCCGTTGTTTCTTACAACCACGTTGGAGGCTGTTACAGACCCTGTGCTCAGCGCAAGCGTTGACCCGTTAAACGTGCCGCCTGGCGCCGCACCGTTAATACTGCTCACGTTGAGCGCGAAGCTGGAAACCGTCTGGAAACGGCCGGTTCCAACCACGTCCAGAGTAGCGGCAGGAGCCGCCGTTCCAACTCCGACGTTTGACGTGCTTCCAGCGATATAGAGGGTGGGAGTCGCCAGCTGCGTGGTGGAGTTCCAGCTGCGGCTCGGCGCACCAACTTCGAACACTATGTTGCCCGTCGTCTGGAGGCGGATCTGGTCCGTTGTAGAGGAGACCTTGTAGAGGAGGAGTTCCTGCGTTCCTACTCCCGTTGTCTGCTCTGCGACCGCGGTGCCTCTGTAATTCCCGTCAATACCAGGGAACAGAATCGCCGATTGGCTTGAAACATTACCTACATACAAATTGTTCGTGTAAAGAGCCTGTGTATTCAGTTTCTTTGTGGAGAGGGAGTTTGCGATGACGTCGCCGACAATCACGTAGCCGCTAGGGCCGAAAGAGAGGGTGTTGATTTGGAGCGATGAGATGAATCCCGCTCCAGCAACGAGCTGGCCTGTGCTGGTCGTTGCGGCTGTCAAGTCCTTGATGCTCACATAGCCCGTTGGGCCACCGACCGTCAAGCTGTCTGTGCGGAAAGAGCTTATATAGCCTTGAACAGAGCTGAGGTAGACTGAGTTTATCGTCGATGTGTTAATCGTGGCTGCGCTCAGACCGACTGTGGAGCCTGTGAAGCCTGAGCCGATGCCTGTGACAGTGGAATAGAGTTGGCTTGTTGAAATATAGCCGGCCGACCCGAGACTCTGTGTGATGCCTGTGAAAGTAGACTGGAGGGGCTGTGTAATCAGCTGTGTAAGAGTTGAGTTGTTGATGGACGAAATGCCGATGGAAGAGGTTGTGAGTGTTGTGGGGATTTCAACCGGCGCTGTAAGGCGAATCTTGTTGGTTGCCGAGAAGCTAATATTGGAGTTTGTATCCGCGGTAATACCACCCATTGCTAAGAGTGCTGTGCCTAGAGGCGGCGGCGGCACCGATAAATACGGATGGGCTCCA
>Ga0114967_10000469_pt1 | contig 34432 bp, 26 predicted proteins | sample M_130628_MF_Meta_FD_92639 | JGI IMG/M metagenome (GOLD analysis project Ga0114967, IMG submission 92639) | Freshwater microbial communities from Lake Montjoie, Canada to study carbon cycling - M_130628_MF_MetaG | ecosystem: Environmental > Aquatic > Freshwater > Lake | place: Lake Montjoie...
GCCGCGATCCGAACGCAGCCGCCTTTGGATCGTGAGTCACCATGATGACGGTCTTCCCAGCATCGTGACTTAAGGTGCGCAACACACCGAGAACTTCCTGCGCACTGTGCGAGTCAAGATTACCAGTAGGCTCGTCAGCAACGACTAGCGCTGGATCGGTCACGAGTGCGCGCGCTATGGCAACACGTTGCTCCTGTCCACCAGAAAGTTGCTTGGGCAAATGCTTCGCGCGATCTGCAAGCCCGACGATTTCAAGCGCAGTTTCAACCTGCTTCCGTCTCTCGGCCCGATTCATCCGCGTGAGCAGCAACGGTAGCTCCACGTTTTCATAAGCAGTCAGCACCGGGATGAGATTGAACGTCTGGAAAACGAAGCCGACATTCTGATTCCGCCAGTCTGCGAGTTGAGATTCATTTAGCTTGGCGACGTCAATGCCCTGCACCCGACATTCGCCCTTAGTGGGACGGTCAATGCCCGCGATGATATGAAGCAGCGTGGATTTACCCGAACCGCTCGGCCCCATCAACGAGAGAAATTCTCCCGACGCAATGTCGAGGGATATTTTGTCCAACGCGGTGACATTGATGTCGCCCTGTTGATATATCTTCGACAGGCTGCGGATGGTGACAATGTTGGCGCTCATAAGTCACTCATGGTTTAGGCGAAGACCGCCCGAAATGCAAACCGTGGCTGATTTAGACAATCCTCTAAATTCTAGGGCACGAAGTATGCCGTGCTTTGTAGGAACAACTCTTCAACTCGTTGCCTAAAACGCCAATCTACGCTACCGCCGCTCTCGGTGGTTTTCCGTCCTTTGTCTTCCACCGGTTGTGGACCCAGAACCAATTAGCGGGATCGCTGCGGACACCGGCTTCGAGATTTGCGTTGATATCGCTCATGATGTCTTCCACGGCGCGCCGCTTGCCGTTTTCTTCCATGCGGATCGGTTCGCCTATTTCCAGAACCCATTTTGCCAAGCCCAAGCGATAGCAAATCGGAGTGAAGATGACACACTTGTAGCGTTGCGCCAAAACCACCGGTGCTCGCGTCGTCCACGCGTAATAACCCATGAAGGGGAGTTCGATGCCGCTGCTGCGATCTGCCTGATCAATCGCCAACGTGAGCAACATGCCGCCGCGCGCCATCGCCGCTTTCAACTCTTCCGCGCCAGTGCGCCGGTCGAAGAGAAGATTGCCGGACACGGTGCGCATCTTGAAGACGAGGCGATTGAGCTTCGGAGGGTTGATTCCGCGATACGTGGCGAGGCAGCGATAACCGGGGATGAATGCCGAGATGCGCGTGAACAACTCGAAGTTGCCGAAATGTCCGCCCGTGAAGACGCGATTCGTCAGGCGACCATCCGACTCGGTGGCCGGGATTCTCTCTCCGCCCTTGACGGCGAAAATGGTTTTGATTTCGTTATCACTCATCGCAGCGCTTTTGACTGAACAGCAATAGACCTCGCCGAGACGCCGGAAGTTTTCTTTGGCGATGGCCCTGATCTCTACGGCGGATTTCTCGCGAGCGAAACAGCGCGTCAGATTTGACACTGCCACTCGACGATGTCGCCCATCCAACCAAAAAGCTACCGCGCCAGCGCAACGCCCCATCTGCGCGACCCAGCGGATGGGAAGAGCTTGGATTAACTTAATAGCCAGGCGCGCTGCGAAATAGAGGATGTGTTCCATGTGTGTGAGCCAAGTGGCGAAGCCTTTGGCTGCAAAGGCTCTTGTCGCTTGAACCTAAGTTCGGGGGGCGATCAGCGTGCGATTATCCATGGGCAAAAGAGTGGCGGAAGGGGAGGGATTTGAACCCCCGGTAGCCTTGCGACTACGTCTGATTTCGAGTCAGGTGCCTTCAACCACTCAGCCACCCTTCCAGCCGGATCAGTTCTTATTTTGGTAGCGCGTACGGGAATCGAACCCGTCCTTCCGGATTGAGAATCCAGCGTCCTAACCGATAGACGAACACGCCACAATCACATGTAAATCCTATCCGCCCACCAGAACTTTTGTCACGCTGTTTTTCAAGCGACCCATCCAACGTCACAAACAACACAAATTAGCCATTGGCAGACGGCTTGGGGGCTGATATAACCTGCGTCCGCTTTTCGCCGAAGCGGATGAAACTTTAAAAGATACAAATTTATGTCACAGCACCGCAGCCTCCGCGCCGCTTCCACTCTCGGTGGAAAGCGCAATGTCATGAAACGCTTTGAGCGCATCGAAGTCCTAAAGAAGCGGGGCCAATGGAAAGATGGCGACCGCATCACCGGCCTCCGCAAGACCAAGCCCGACGCCTGATATATTCAAGACTGGCGATTTACGATTGGCGTTTGAACGGCTTCGCTGTTCGCTTGTCGTAATGCGGCTTTTTCGTGTGTAAGCTTTGCCGTGATAAGACTCCAAAAATTTCTGGCCGATGCTGGCGTGGCCTCTCGCCGCGCAGCCGAACAGATTATCCTCGAAGGCCGCGTGGTGGTGAATGGTTCTGCGGTGCGTGTGCTGGGTTCAAAAATAGATCCCGCTCGTGACGAAGTGACGGTGGACGGTAAAATCGTCAAAGCGCACAAGAAACATTACATCGTCTTGCACAAGCCTAAGGGCTGCGTCTGTTCTAAAGCAGATGAGCACGATCGGATGACGGTTTATGAATTACTGCCTAAGGAATGGCAGATTGTTAATTCTGTGGGAAGGCTGGACTTCGCGAGCGAAGGATTGCTTTTCCTGACCAATGATGGAGACTTTGCGCTGAAATTGACGCACCCTCGCTACGGAGTTCGCAAACGCTACGTGGTGACGGTCGAGGGGAAAGTGGATGGCGAAATGTTGGATCGTTTTACCAACGGGATTTTCCACGACGGCGAGAAGCTCAAAGCTGAACGCGCATGGTTGTTATCGGCGACGAAGTCCGGGAGCATCGTGGAGTTGGAACTTGCCGAGGGGAAAAACCGCGAGGTACGGCGGTTGTTTGAATCACAGGGTTTTCTGGTTCGTCGGTTGGTGCGGACGCAGATCGGCAAAGTAAAACTGGCCGAGTTGAAACCTGGCAAGTGGCGGACATTGACACCGACAGAGATAAAAACCTTACTTCCTGAGCTATGAAAAAGAACGCATTGATGATTTTTGGTATGATGATGTTGGCCGCGTTACTCGTCGCCCGCGCCGATGTACAACTTGGCGCGGCGAAGCCTACAGCAGCCGAGAAACACTCTGAAAAGCAGTCCAAGAAAGAAAAGGCGTCGGCCAAAAAAACCAAGCCCCTCCAAGCGAAACCCACCGCTCCAGCAACGATAACCGAGAGGCCTGTGGTCTTGTCGCCCGGCGCAGCTACCATTGCTGGCAAGAACGTGAACTTGCGCGGCAAACCCAGCTTCAATGGCGAAGTCATCACCAAATTGCAGAACGGCGACAATGTGAACGTCATCGAGCAAATCATCCTCTCCAAGCCGAAAGCAGGCGAGCCATCCAACTGGGCGAAGATCGCCTATCCGGCAAGTGCGCATGTCTGGGTGCACAGCTCCTATCTCAACGCGGACAAAACAGTGAAGCCTAAAAAGCTCAACATCCGCTCTGGTGCCGGGGAAAATTACAGTATCGTCGGCACGCTAGAACAAGGCGCAGCGGTGAAGGAAGTTTCCGTGAAAGATAATTGGACGCAGATCGAAGCACCTGCGAGTGCGTTCGCGTTTGTTGCAGCGACGCTCCTCCAGCAAGCACCAGGAAGCACGGAAGTGTCACCTATCGTAACGATTCAGCCACCTGAACCGACCTCCACTAACGTGACCACTGAGCCGATTCTCGCGACCACGACGACAGAAGTTGGCAACACCAACGCGACTGCCGAACCCACCCCTGTTGTGGCAGTAAACCCCACCGCTGCCGCACCCCCAGCAGTCATCGAGGAAGTTCTCGTTCCGCGCACCGTTTCGCATGAAGGCATCGTCCGCCGTAGCGTGAGCATTCAAGCTCCGACGGAATACGCGCTTTACGCAAAAGAAAACAATAAACTCATAAACTATCTCTACACCCCCACCGCCGTGTTGGACATCAGCCGGTACTATGGCCGACATATCATCGTGAGCGGACAAGAAGGTCTGGACGAGCGCTGGATCAATACTCCTGTTCTCTCGATACAAAAGATCTACGTCGTCACCGAATGATGTCGGTGGCTAACCTCATTGACGGTCGGATCATCTCGGCGCAGATACAGTCCGAACTCATTCAGCGTATCGCGGCACTCAAATCGCGCGGCATTCAGCCAGGCCTAGCGTTCGTGCGTGTCGGCGAAGATCCCGCTTCCAAGGTATACGTCGGACGCAAGGAGAAATCTTGTGCTGAACTTGGCATCGCTTCCGAAACACATGTTCTCGCCGAGAAAACTTCCGAGGCCGAACTGCTCGCATTGTTGGCGAAGCTAAATGCCGATTTGGGCGTTCACGGAATTCTTGTTCAAGCTCCACTGCCTAAGCACATCCGTCAAGAAATCGTCTATGCCACCGTTCTGCCGACCAAGGACGTGGATGGTTTTCATCCCGTTAACGTGGGTAAGTTGATGCTTGGTGATGAAACCGGTTTTAAGCCATGCACCCCCGCCGGCGTCGTTGAACTGCTCGTCCGTTCCGGTGTTAAAACCGACGGTGCAGAAGTCGTCGTCCTCGGCCGCGGGAATATTGTCGGCAAACCGATGGCGGCGATGCTCTGCCAGAAAGGCGGCGCTGCAAACGCCACCGTCACGATCTGTCACTCTGCCACGCGCGACATCAAAGCACATTGCCTCCGCGCAGACATCATCATCGCGGCTATGGGCGTTCCTGAGTTTTTGAAAGCGGACATGGTGAAACCGGGCGCGGTCATCATAGACGTAGGCGTGAACCGTGTTCCCGACGCGACCTCGAAGACAGGCACGAGGCTCGTGGGTGACGTAGCTTTCGCAGAAGTTCAACCCATCGCCGGACAAATCACACCAAACCCCGGCGGTGTTGGCCCGATGACAATCGCGATGCTCATGCAGAACACCTTGCGTGCAGCGGAAGCGGCGACGAATTAAATTTCCAATCCATAACAAGATTATGACCCCCACACGAATTCTTCCCGACCTGCAATGCTCGCTCCTCTGCGAGGACATCCGCCAGGAAGCCAATGGCAATTTCATGATCATCGGTGTGATCAACTTCATCCGCGTGCCGCAGTTGCCGGTGACGGCCTATAAGCTCAGCATCTTCAACCGCTGGACAGCAGGTATCGGGAAATTCACTGAAAGCGTGCGCCTCATCGCACCGGATCAAACCACAGTTCTGCGCAAGGGCGAGGTGAAATTCGCCTTGCAAGACGCTGCTTATCACGCCACTAACGTCACGCTGTTCGGCCAGGTGGAATTCAGAACGCCGGGAACGTATTACGTGGAAGTGCTGGTGGACGACGTAATGAAGATCCGTTATCCCGTTCCGGTGATTCTTGCACCGCCGCAGGAAGGCACGCCCAAGCCCCCGGAAGCTGCGGTTGGCGCGTAATGAATTCCTAATTTTAAAGAGCGTCGGGCCAATGCTCGACGCTCTTTTATTTGTCCCGGCCCTCCTCCTATACGTTCAGGCGATGCTGACAGGGATTATTCCGTGAGTAATCGCAGGGCATTCCACTTTCCGAGATCCCGCATAAGTGGTTCGCAAGCTAATGCCACAGCCGATGCCACGGTGCAGAGCGGACTCGATGCCAGATCTTCTCTATCAGCACGTGGCTGAGTTTATGGGGAGCAGGTCAGCTTCGGCGTACCAGCCTTTTCCTTTACGGGTGCAGTAGCGACTTCTTTTACTTACGACAAGTAAGGCTATTCAGATTTGAACGCGATGATGCTCATCGGCGGCAATGTGAACTCGGCTGAATAGGACTGGTTGTGCATGTCCTGATCGTCTGACATCACGCTGCCGAAGTTGCCCGTGTTGCTGCCGCCGTAGATTGCGGCGTCCGTGTTCAAGACTTCAAACCATTTGCCAGATCGCGGCAGACCGATGCGATATTTGGTTCGCGGCACGGGCGTGAGATTCAATATGACGACAATTTCACTGACGCGGTCCGGCTCGCGCCGAATGAAAGACATGATGCTGTTATGAGCATCGGACGCATCAATCCACTCGAAGCCTGCGCCATCAAAGTCCTCCTGCCATAAACCCGGCTCGGCGAGATAAAGTTTGTTAAGATCGGCGACAAGCTGTTGCACGCCCTTGTGATACGGACCCGATTCAAGAAGTTTCCAGTCCACTTCGCTGTTCGCGTTCCACTCGCTGCTCTGGCCGATCTCGCCGCCCATGAATAAAAGCTTTTTGCCAGGAAACATCCATTGATAACCCAGCAGGACGCGCAAATTCGCGAAGCGTCGCCAGTCATCACCCGGCATCCGTTGCAAGAGCGAGCCTTTGCCGTGAACCACTTCATCGTGCGAGAGCGGCAGGATGAAATTCTCGTGATACTGGTAGAGCATGGCGAACGTGAGATCGTTCTGGTGATACTTGCGATGCACAGGGTCTTTCCTGAAATACTCCAACGTGTCGTGCATCCAGCCCATGTTCCACTTCATGGAGAACCCGAGACCACCGACGTAGGGTGGCCGCGTGACTTGAGGCCAGGCGGTGGATTCTTCGGCGATGGTCATCACGCCCGGGAATTCTGTGTGGACGAGGTGATTGAACTGCCGGAGGAAATCGATCGCCTCCAGATTTTCGCGCCCGCCGTATTTGTTGGGAATCCATTCGTCATGCTTGCGGGAATAATCCAGATACAACATCGAAGCAACGGCATCCACGCGCAAACCGTCAATGTGATAGCGCTCGCACCAGAACAGGGCGTTGGCGATGAGGAAGTTCACGACCTCGTGACGACCGTAATTGAAGATGAGCGTGCCCCAGTCCTGATGCGCCCCTTTGCGGGGGTCTTCGTGTTCGTAAAGGGCTGTACCGTCGAACTTCGCCAGCGCCCAATCGTCGCGCGGGAAATGCGCGGGAACCCAGTCCACGATGACGCCGATGCCGGCATTGTGCAACTCGTCGACGAGATACTGCAAATCCTCGGGGGTACCGTAGCGACTCGTCGGCGCAAAAAAACCGGTAACTTGATAGCCCCATGAAGGATAAAATGCATGTTCCGCCAACGGCATGAACTCGACGTGCGTGAAGCCCATCTGCTGAATGTAAGCCACGAGCGGGGCGGCAAGCTCGCGATAGCCAAAGGACTCGGCTTTTGATTTTTTGCGCCACGAACCGATGTGCAGTTCGTATATGCTGACGGGCGCTTTCAGCGGGTTGTTGTCCTTGCGCTTCTTTAACCAAGCTTGATCCGTCCACTTGAACTTTTTGTTGTTCCAGACGATGGACGCCTGAGCGGGCGGCACTTCCATGAAATAGCCGCACGGATCAGCCTTGAGTCGGATGTGATTGTTGCGATCTCGCAACTCAAACTTGTAATGAGCGCCTTCACCCACGCCCGGAATAAAAATCTCCCATACGCCCGAAGAACCCAGCGAGCGCATCTGATGAACGTGCCCGTCCCAGTTGTTGAAATCGCCCACGACGCTGATGCGTTGCGCGTTCGGAGCCCAGACGGCAAAACTTGTTCCCGCTACGCCATCCACCTTACGCAACTGCGCGCCGAGCTTGTCGTATAGCTTGCGCTCGTCGCCTTTACCGAACAGATATAAATCCTCCTCGCTCAAGGTCGGGAGGAAAGAATAGGGGTCGCGAATTGTGCGGGTGTTTCCTTTATCATCGGTGATGACGAGTTCGTATTTGAAAATCGATGAGGCGACATCAGTTGAACCTTCAAACAAACTGGGTTTGTAAGCGCAGCGCAGCTCAAACGAGGGATGATTACCAGCGACCAGGGGACGCAACTCCACTTTTGACGCATGAGGAATCAGAGCGCGCGCGACCAAGCCGGGCCCGTCGGCACGGGGGTGGAGTCCAAGAATCGAGTGAGGCGAGCGATGCTTTAGCTCCGTGAGCTTTCGCAGTTCATCCTGCGGGACAATCATTGGCGAAGGTTGAACCGATACGCCGCTGCTTGCAAAACATTTTCCCGAATCAGCACGAAATTATCCGATCCATCTGGATCGCTGTCGACGCTTCATCTCCCTCGGTCCAGATGACGTGATTTGATCGCGCCATTTTTTCTGCCACAGGCAACTGTGCGCCGATGCGTTGCTTAATCTGGTCTGGCGACCAACCGCGCGAGGCAAGGCGCGCGTGTTGAGTCGCGTCAGAACAAGCGAGGCAAATGATCGAGTCAAATGAGGCTTCAGCGTTGGTCTCAAACAACAACGGGATGACGACCGCCGCCATCCCCCTGCCCTCTGCGCGCCACGAGGCTAGCTGATTTTCCCACAGTGAACGAATGCGCGGATGGAGGATGGCCTCGAGTTTGGCGCGCGCGCAGGGGTCGGAGAATACGATAGCCGCGAGTTCGTCGCGTTTGAGTTCACCTTCTTGATCGACCAGTTCGGGACCGAAGGCGTTTTGAATTTCCGAGAGAGAGGGCTGCCCGGGCTGTACAATCTGTCTCGCAAGATCATCAGTATCCACCACCGCCATTCCGCGTTCTCTAAGAATGGCTGCAGCAGTGGATTTACCCATACCGATACCGCCGGTGATGCCGAAAGTTTTCAAACGAGTCGAGTCATAGAATCAACGAAAAGGCTCGTTGAAATTTTAAAAACGGAGTTCCGATGATCTCAAGGTTTCCGCACTAATAAACAGCCAAGCTCAACTTTGAATCTTTCTGAAGCACTCTATGCTCCGTTAGTTTGGAGCATAAGTGACACGGAAATACTTAGTCACAGCAGATGGAGCTGAATTCGTCGTCAACACTGTCCATGGAGCCGTTATGGAGTTGGTGCTGGTCGTCGTGAAAAGAGTGATCCAAGCAGTGCTTGCTAGATTGGTCTTGGCCTCAACTCTGTAAAGAGTGTTCGGGGCAGCGTTCCAAGACAACTTGTAGCCAGCGGGGGAGACGTTGCGTGTTATGGAATTAATTTGAACGCCATCAAATGGCGACGCATCAAGGGCATTTACTATCCCATCTGCGTCGGAGTCCAAGGTGTGGCTCGTGCGGAGCGCTAAATTTACAGTTATGTTCTGATTGCCGTTGATCAACACATTGGTGGTGCTACTCGGACCACTGAACGAGCGAACCCAGCGCAACCGACCATTAAACTGACCATCCAGAAACTCTTCGGCAGACTGCCCATTGGTTGAAGTAAAGCTGACGGCGGCAGCTGCGTAATAGATGACCAAGTTAGGGTCGATCTGCAATTGAGCACCATAATCTGACAACCTAGATAAGTCCAAAAAGTCCACATAGAGGCCATTATTCAAGCCTACACCGCTGAATACAAACAGCGGATCACCCCCTTCAGGAACCAATGTCAAATACCCCAATGCTGTGTTATTGGTGTAACCCGAATTACTGACTCCATCGTTGCGGCCTGCCCAGACATGATTCACTTGCGCATTGTTTGGAGCAAAGGAAATCATATCCGTGCCAAAAAGATCTCCACTAGCAGGTTTTGCAGTCATGAAAAATCCGTCACGAACAGCAATGATGTTAGAAGAAGTCACTCCATCATCGAGTAAAGAGTTCGTCACATTCAGAACCAGCGAGGCCCCGCTGTTTATCAAAGCTTGGTTAAATCGGTTTGATACGCCGCTAATCGTGATAGAACCGAATGCCTCGATGTCACCTCCATCGATTTCACCGTTTGCGGCATTAAGGTTGAAAGATGCGGAAACATCGTGCAACCCAGTAATCCGAACGTAATCACCTCTGATGATTTGACCAGATGAGGAAATGGTTCCATTGTTAACAAAGGATTGATAGGGCGCCGCACCATCGTCACCAAAGTGGGCTTCATTAGGAATTGAAATAAAACCGTTGTTGGTGAATCGTTTTAACGTAGGGGCCAGCACTTGCGACCAATTTTGAATGGAATCTGTTAAGGTCAACCCGCCATCAAGCGTGAAAGACTCGCTATCCAAAATGAAGCTTCTCCCAATCGTGCCCGTATCTGAGAAGACGACGTTCGTGGCTTTCGCTCGAAAATCATAGATTCTAACAGGTTGGATATCGTCGAGTGCTTGTGCATCTATTATCAGGGCGTGGTAGTTTATGAGCACGTTGTTGGTAAGGTCGGCATCAAAATAGCCGTTCGTCCAAACACCACTCCACATCTTGACGTCACCTTTGAAACGGATGACTTCATCTTTAACCAAGTTCTGCACTCGAAGTAACCCATTTGTTGATCCCAGATTATAATTCAAATTCTCTGAGTCGATCACCGCGTTACTGCTATTGATGAGGTGATTTGCTTGAATGCTCAACAATCCTTGAGCCCTGATACGAGCCTTGTTCATGTCCAAGCTGTCAGCCTTAATCTCAATCCTGCCTGGATTATTGGTCACGTCGCCTGCTGGAATCAATGGCGGTCTTGATGCAAGATTGTCAAAAAATGCTGAGTAACCGGCGTATTTTCCTTCTGAAGACCTTGAAAGAAATGCCGGGGAGTACAAAAAGATATTGTTTAGTGTGGCATTGCCATTTGTACCAGGAGGGAATCCGAATCCTGCAGAACGCGCGACGAGATAATTTCCGGGTCTGGAGGTTCCAAAATTTGTATTGAGCAGTGTACCTCCATTCGTAGAGGACGCGAGGGTGTCGTAAATATAAACAAAATTAGTCTCTGAAGATTGAGATACGATGTTGGTTTGAGATTGAGTGATTTTAACCTGAACAGTCCTAAAAAGGTTTGTGGGATTTCCACTAGGAATAAATGTGATTTCCGCCTTCATATTAGTGGACGAAAGGCGGACAAAAACTGCCTGTCTATAGAGATTGGTAGGGTTGGCTATACTTGCGTAGGCTGCATTCGTATAACCATTGACTGGGTTCAACCGATTAAATCCAACAAAGGCAGGGGTGCTTAAACCAAGACTGGTTGTCACATCATGAATCGGCGAGCTTACGGTAATGTTTGTCCCTGAAAATGTTGTAATTCCACTGACATTCATGGTCTGGTTGGTCTGCCCCCAGTAATTGTCATAAACTGCGGTGTCGGGAAAGAAGGTGTTAGTTCCATTGAAGGACCCGACACCGAAAATGGAATCCACTGCGATCGAGCTGCGAGCAATGTTCACATTTGTGCCGAAAATTTGCAACAACCCGGCAGGACCTACAGCCAGTGAACCTTGGTTGTAGATATTGGTGGCATGAACCATCAGGTAACTCGCACTATTCAAGCCGAACAGTGGAGCAGAAAATCCCCCATCATTTGCTCTAATAGCTCCTGTGTTTTTGTTGTGAAAATTCTCAGCAAGTTTTCGTTGGCCGGCCAATTGACCGCTGCTGCCATTTGGCGAGTTATCAAAGCGAAATCCGATCGAACCAGTCATGGTTCCCGAATTCGTGAAATTACGCGTATTAGATGTTCCAAATACGGCATTTCCTGTGTTAATTGATATAGACCCATTGTTTATGACATTTGTGGCATCAATTGTGGGTGGCTCAACAATATTACCATTGTTGACCCAAGTGGCATCTGTAGCCCTAATCAAAGTGGTCGCAAACAACCCTAGAAATAAAACTGTGCCGAACAAGCGATTCATAATTGGATGATCTCGTTTCAAGTGGTTATCGCGTTATGGATTTATCGTAAGCGCATATGGTTTATCTACAGTGCGCGACGACGAATCCGTCATTCTCACCACAATATCAAATATGCCGGAATTTGCAGGAATCCCTGAAATCACTCCGGTGGAGCTAAGGCTTAACCCTGATGGCAGGGCTCCGCTACCTGGGGCGATTGCAAATGAATAAGGCGACTGCCCTCCGGTGACAGAGAACGCAGAATTGTAAGCAAGACCCGCAGTGCCAATCGCGAGCACCGAAGGGTTAATCTGAATCAACACAAGATTTTCTAAGTTCGCAAGGCTGGAACTGCTTGGATAAACGATCGGGGCATTAGTTGATCCATCAAAAGATCCCCAAATAAAATTGGTCGTTTGGTTTGCCTCAGTCAAAAAGCTCGGTCCTATGTTACGATATGAAGGTCCGACTTTGTTGAACGTGATTTCAACAAAAGGCTGACGTGTGCCGGGACCGTCTACAGCACCAGGGTTTAAAATATTGTCAGTATTGTATCCGTTCCCACGGCCCGGTATTGTTCGGAACCCAACCGACAACCACGCTTCATCGGGTAGCATCCTTTCCTCCGCTGAAAACAAGAAATCCGGACGGGTCACGACCCGTTCGAAGGTCTGCGAAACCGTGGCGGAGTTGGTGATTCCGACCAATGTGTATCTATTGGTAATGGGTTGGAAGAAACGGCCTAACAGTGAATCATAGTTCTGGCGGACAAATGTGAATTTATCCATACCCTGCCTTAAGCCAACGGTTCCCGTCAAACGATCACAAGGATTCACAACAAATGTGCGGTTCGTGAAATAGGTTACGAGGCTTTGACTAAAAGTTTGCCCATCGCCCGCAGGGTTTGTTCCAAATGAGTTTAAGCTTGAGGAGGTCACTAAAGACACCAACTGAGTAGAAACAATCCTTGGTGTACATTCTCCAGCGAGCAAGAGATAATAATCGCCGCTGACTCCAGGCGTGACCGTCGTGGTTTGTGTCACGTTCGTTTGCAATACGCCGCTTCCAACTGGTGCATAAGGTGACAAAACAACATTTGTTGTGGCCACAGTAAGGGAAAAGTTGGTGAAATGTGTATTGGTGATCACATTTGCAAAACTGTGGATGAAACGGCTGGCGACATTAGTTGTGAAGGTTGTGGTCAACAGAACATGCGCTGGCGTTCCCACTGGATCCCATGGGTAATTGACAAACGTGATGTTGAGGTTCGTGGTTACGACATTTGTGAAATAAGTGATGGTGCTGGCTACTTCCAAACCGGGAAACAATCCTGTCAATGCTGCAGCACTGTTCGTCTGCGATGCAGCGACCAAAACGCCCAAATCTGAGGTGGTCAGGAGTTCGACCGTGTTGAGATTTGTTTGTAATAGAACACTGTCTGAGGAGACTGCCTCAAAATTGATATTGTTTGTGCGGATCATGTAGCGTAGCCCCCCAACATCATCCCGAGTAAGGCCTGTTCTGTAAATACCCTCCTGACGTCGGGTTAGTTGAGATGCAACAGCCGTAAAATTGAACGATAGTGGATCGACCGGAATTTCAACTGCGTCAGCCAACGGATTGTCGCCAGTACATATCTCGAAAATTCTATAACTGTACAACGAGCCGTTCACATAACTAGTTGGCAATCCCGTTTCAGGGTCATAGTTGCGCTTGATTATGTCATACTGCATGGCTGGACAAGAAGCCCCAGGAAGTGTCCGCCGGTCACGGATGCACCATGTAAACCTATCTGGCTGCGCCAAGCCCAATTCTTCAACGACGAATGACAACGCAACCGATTTTAGGTCAACCAAGCCAAGTGCACGCGCTTGAAAATTGACCCTAGAGGATGTCAACGGGAGCTCATTCATGCTCGGCGTGTATGTAGAAACATTCGAAACTCCATTTACAATCGCGATCGCCTGTTCAATCGCTACCGCTCCGTTCGATCCATAATAATCAAAAAAGTTTGCGTCCATGGCGAAGTTCAAAATCGGCGTATTCCAACGATATTCTTCAGTCAAATTCTTAGGCCCACCAATTTCACCATCCAGATGATAACCGATAACGGGCTGTTGGTATCCATCTGGGGCGGTCCCGCTGGAGGGAGCCGGCCCCAACAAGGAAAACGCCGGGGCGTTGGTAGTTGCCAAAGCAACCAACATCAAACCGAGAAAATTCTTAAACATTCGCACCATAAAATCTTTGAATTAACGCAATCTAACAATTCTGTAAAAAGTTGCATTCCCGCCGCTGACATACATTGAATCCAACGACCCCGAGGCAAACCGCGGCCCGCCCAGGTTCGACCATGAGTTTACGGATGTCGATTGCTGCACTTGATAAATCAACCCGATTTGCGTGTTCCAATCTAGGAACAAACCTTGAGGCGTCGGTTGCAACCGCACCTTCAAGACACTGTTTGCGTCGTTGGGGTTGGTGCCCGCAAGAAATTCGTTGAGATTCGATGCCCCGTCTCCATCCGAATCAATGCCCGGTTGCGGCCAAGTCCAATAGGCATTACCAAAGTTAGCCGTCATCCATTCACCGGCGATTTGGTCATAAAACCAATTTGATAGGTAAGTCGTATTTGTGACCGCCACAGACAACGGCGAGCGACGCCCATCTGCGACAACATAGGCCAATTTGTAGCTGTGAGTACTGCCCGCAGCCAAACCCGTCGAGTTCCAGTAAGTATTTGTGAGCACTGCTGAAGCCGCTGAGGCTCCGTCCGCATACACTTCGTAATTGCTGATCGAAATGCCCTGAACCGGCGGCCAACTCACGCTAAGAGTGTTGGAACTCAACACCGTCACGATGGGTGCACCCGGAGCATTCAATGGCGCATTCGTGCTGACATAACGCTGTGAGAACAGATCAAAGGCATTTGCTCCACCCACAAATCCGGTCCAGACGGTCAGAAATGTCCCCACGCCATCGGAAGACACGGTAGGATGCATCTGCTGGCCAGGAGTGGATGTGTTCACTCGAAACTCTGCCCCAGACAATGAGCCGTCACTCTTCAGAAATTGTCCATAGATACCATCATCAGAACCATCCTGTCCCATACTCGTCCAAACGACCTGATAGTCTGAGGCTATGGAACTCACCTTCGGTGCGAGCTGATCGCCATAGGTAAAGCTGTTAACCCGACGCGTCACACCGCCATTCGCCCCCCCAGAAAATGGGCGAGAATAGATATCCCAACTGTTGGTAGAAACAGCCAAATCAAGCTGCATCCACGTCACCAAGAATCCGCCATCAGCGGAAGGTGCAACACTAGGGCTTGCACAAATGTTCGTCGAAGAATTGATCAAAAATTCACTAGTAGCGGCTGTACCGTTGGCTGAGTAAATGCGGGCGTAAACATCGGCACTGTTTTCAAAACGTTGCTGCTCCGAAATCCAGACGACGACGAACCGACCGTCACTCAACGGGGCGATCGCAGCGGAACGCTGGTTGAATGCGGTTGTGGTATTCACTGCAAACTCACCACCCGACTTGGCGCCGGTAGGAGTTAAAATCTGCGCATAAACATCCTGCATGCTGCCTGCTGCAACCTGGTTGTAACTGGAATAAACAACTACGACGTTACCGCCTGAGAGAGTCGTAAGGGCAGCGTCTCGTTGATAAACATTTGTTGAAGAATTTATGAGAATATCACCCGTGCCCCAAATACCGGACGCGTTACGGACGCGTCCGTAAATGTTCTGGAAACTCTGGCGACCGCTCTGCCAGATAAAAATCGCGCCGCCATCATTCAGCATGGTCACTTGAGGGCGTTCTTGATCCTTAGCGCCGTTCGCATTCACGCGAAACGTGCTCAACGCGCCGCTGAAACTTCCATCCATTTTTCTTCCGCTGATACCATATCCGTCGCCATCGGTGATATTATCCTGCCAGACCACATAGCCGCCAGTCGTCTTGATGCTGGAATGAGGATAGACCTGCTCGCCAGCCAATGTCCCTGCGACCTTGTATTCCGCTCCTTGCGCCACGAATCCGCCCTGCGCCTTGGCGAGAGCCGGACTTAAGACGACCGCAATCATCGCGGCCGCAAATCGTTTAATCTTTGGGATCATAGCCATAAAACTTTAACTCCGCCACTTCTACAAACTTACCTCGAAGCAACTTGTTGGGGACTTTTGTTCCAACCCGTCACCTGGATTCGATAAAACTTTACCAAAGCTTTACCAAAGCTTTACCAATTCAATTCCTGTTGACCGCTTTGACCAGAAACTCGCACACGTCCGGCCATTTTCTCAGCGCTTTCTAATTCTTCCAACATCGAGCGAAAGCCCCAACGGCGATACAGCTCCATCAATCTACCGGCGTCGGCCGGTTTCACCGCCAGCGAATCCGCCAAAAATTCATTACCCACTTCCGTTTTCAAACGGACCAGTAGTTGGTTCCTCCGAACATCCGCTTCCGCAGCCTTCAGTGCGCCCCGGATGCGTTCAGACTTTACCTCGCCCAACCGCTGATACAACTCTTCAACCGATCCAAATTGCTTCAACAAGTCGGTAGCCGTCTTAGGCCCGACTCCCGGCACTCCGGGAATATTGTCCACGCTGTCTCCCAGCAGACTCAACCAATCCCCAATCTGCTCAGGCTCAACTCCCGTCTTGCCTCGCACTTGCTCCGCCGTCCAAATCGTTTCCGATTTATCATTCGGGTTCAACAATCCGATGCCCGGCGCTACGAGCTGCATAAAATCTTTATCCGCGCTAGCAATCACCACCTGCATTCCCGACTTGACCGCTGCGCCTGTTAAGAACGCGATATAATCGTCCGCCTCAACCCCATTTGCACAGTATGAGGCGATGTTCGCCCCGCCCAGATAACTGACGATTTCGTCCAATTGCGATCCGAGATCGGCCGGCATCTCGGGTCGTTGCGCCTTGTAACCCGGCAACGCCTCGCGCCGTTCTGCACTCAATCCACCGTCCCACACCACTATAACATGGCTGGGCTGCACTACTGCCCGCATCTTGCCGAGCATCTTTATAAATCCGTAAATCGCGTTTGTCGGCCGGCCTTCCGGCGAACTCAGGCTGCGTATCGCGTAAAAAGCCCGGTAAGCGTACGCGTGACCATCAACGACCAGTATCTTCAATTCAAAGACTCACTTCCCTGCCGCTGGTGCACTTTGGTAAAAAGGAAGATCCTCATCCCGATGGGCACGGTTACCCGCAGGGTCAATGATTGTAGGCGTTACAAAAATCACGAGATTCTTCTTTCGCGTCTGCGATGATTCGCTCCGGAAGAATTTGCCGAGGAACGGCAGGTCGCCGAGCATCGGCACCTTGTCCTTGATCTTCGTCACCTCGTCAGAGATCAATCCCCCCAGCACCACCGTCTGGCCATCCCACACGCTGCAGCTTGTGGTGACCTGGCGGACGCGGAAAATCGGCAACGGAAGGACGGATGTCACTGAACTACCGCCGGGAACAACCGCTTTAGGTACAAATATCTCAGCCGTTGAAAAATCGTAACCGACGAATTCGGTGAGAGTAGGAATGATCGTCATTTGAATCGTGACCCCATCGGCTGAAACCGTCGGCAAAACGTCGATGACAGGTCCAAGCGGAATCGGGGAGGTTGTCGGCGTCTGGAAGGTAGATGTTTGAGCTTGCTGGACTGTTCCATTTCCGCCCGCCGTGGAAGTATTATTACCCCCCCCGTTTTGTCCTTGTTGTTGATTAATACCCGTGACGATGGTTTTAACTTCGTTCACAGAAATCTGAGCCTGACGACCGCTCAGCGTCGTGACCTGACCTTCGTTAAGCAGGTCAATGCCATCGCGCTGTTCGATAGCGCGCAACACGACTTTGAATTGAGGGTCTGTCAAGATTCCTGTAAAGCTTGCCAGCGCAGGCGTGACAGAATTATCCCTACCGAAACTATTCCGCAAACCGCCACTCAGCAATTGATCTGTAGCAGACGATGCGATTGCAGTTGCGGTGGAAGTTCCAGGAAACGCTCCTGAAGGATTTCCCACGCTGGGAGATCCTTGATATGAAGGCTGAGTGCCACCGGAAAGGGCAGAACTGTTACGACTGCCAAACAACATATTGCCTAGATACCAATCAAAACCAATCGCCTTGTTATCGTTCTGAGAAATTTCCGTGAATCGTGTCTTGATGTTGATCTGTGGAGGCGCAATGTTCAGAACGCGAATCACCTGTTCGATGATGTCCAATTCTTCTGCCGTGGCGCGAACGAAGAGCGAGCCCTCGCGGTCGTTGAAGAACACAGTTTTGCCAACCGCTGGGTCAAGATTTACGCCCATCGTCACAAAGAAGGTGCGAACCGCTGCATGAACGGCTTCCATGGCATTAGTGCGCGTCAACCCAGCGATACCCTGGCCGCTCTGGCCACCGCCTTGACCGCCGGTCTGACCACCACCACCGCCGCCAGTTGATCCACTCGTCACGCTCACACGCGGAATGATGAATCCGCTGCCTGAGCCACTTTGACTACCGCCGCCACCACCACCGCCGCCACCGCCACCGCCGCCGCCGCCGCCACTTGATGACTGAACATCCAGGGTCAATCCACTAACGCTTTCCAAGCCTTGATAGAACGTATTGGGGTCCACATGGAAAATACGCGATTCCAAAGGCACTATTTCCGAGCCTTTGAGCGAAATCACGACGGCATACTCTTCAAACGAAATCTTCAAAGGTGTGCGAGCTACCTTAGACACGGCATCCAAGACATCCGCCAAACGCACGTTGCGGAGCGGAGGGCTAAGCTTAATTTCGATTCCAGCAACGTCGACGGATTCAGCCGGCGGGGCTGCCACGGGTAAGCCGGTGGCAGGATCCACCGCTGATGGGGCAGCGGCAGCGGCAGGCGCTGAGTTGGGATTTACGATAATATTCACCCCGCGTTTTTCGGTGTCGCGCTTGCGAGTTTCTTCACTCAAAATGCGAACCAATTCACTGAGCGGCATCGTATCTGGAGCACCCTCAAAGGGGAAGGTCTCGAACTTGATCGAATTCAACTTGTTCATGATCCCCTGGCGACCTTTGCCGGTATGAATCTGACTGTTGCTATTGTAGGCATTGGGAACGGAGAGGGATGCACCTTTTTTGGGCGTGTTCCATGTGTCAACAACCTCGAGAATCTTGTCACCGTTATCCTGCTCAGTCTTGGATTTGCTGATACGATAGCGGGCTTCCTGCAGCTGGCTGACCTGGCGTTTGGCAGCACTGCTCTGGGGATCAAGCGCCAGAGCTTTTTTTAATTCAACTTCGGCTTGATCCAGTTTGCCCGCCTCAAGCAAAACGCGCGCGTTGGTGACGTGAGTCGAAGCCGTAATTTTATTGGCGCGCTCTGCCTTAGCGTCACTGATCACTTCCGGCGTGGGTATAACGCCTGCAAGTTCGGCCAGCGTCTTGTCATTAGCGGACTTTGCAACGACTGCTGAGGGATTCTTTGGGTCAGCCTTAAGGATCAATGCGAGTTGGGTTTGGACTTCGCGATAGTCACCCCTGCGACGCGCGGCTTCCGCGAGCTGAAGACGGACAGATGAAAAGCCTTGGAGGGCAGCCGCGGCCTCGCGACCGGCGTTGTTCGGCCCGATCTGCTCTACAAGCCCCACGGCGGCATCGTAAATTTTTGCGGCAGAAACAAGATCCCGACGAGCGACTGCCTGTTGGCCTTCCTCAATTTTCTGGCGCAACAGGATGAGATTCGCCTCACGATACACCGCCTGATTCACGGCGGCATCCACATCCCCGTTTTGGGCATTTGCGAATGATGTGGAGGCAATGATGAATGCCATGCCGAAGTAGATTGCTGCTTTTGTCATGATGACTTCTTCTTTTGCTTGATGCTAAAAAATAAAAACACGCCGTCCGTCACTGCGGAACGGGAACCGGCGTTTTCTTCTGGTTCGATTTTGCCAACACTACAACTTCCGTCTTTGAGATGGCAACGATAATGTAATCCTCGCCGCCAAATTTAAGAGCACCGCCAACGCGTTGATTCAACCAAGGAGGACGATTTTCGAGGGGATATCGCAAATCCACAGTATACCCATCCACGCGTTTGAAAGGTTTCTCTTTTGCCACGCTGACCAACTCTCCGCCTTCGACCAACTCGAGGACCACTTCGGTCGGCGCATCCGGGGGGCCTTTGACTTGGCGCAAAACGAACACTTCGTTCTTTTCATCTTTTTTGGAGATGAATGCTTTCCTGCCTCGGTTTGCAGGCTTTGCGGCCGCCTCGCGCTCCACATAAAAAACATATCGCGTGCCGCTGTCTGAGGTGCTAACTGAGTCAAAGGTAATGACTAGATGAAGCGGACGCTGATTCGTCACGATGAGAGCGTCTGGGCCCGTCTCTTTACCGGTCTGGATCTTGATGAGCCGCCCGTCGGTGGCCTTCTGCCACTGTAAAGGGTTCAAGGCTTTGTTGGTGGTGGAGAGGTCAACCACTCCCGCTGTGGCCAAGCGTGAGAAACGCATCTGCTGCGTTGAAATATTCAACGGTGCAATAGGCTTGGAAGGTTTGTTGATGATGTCATTGGCTTGCTGTTCAAGACCACTGCGCTCACCTTTAATTTTCATCGGCAACCAAGCAGCCACAACCACCAATACGAGCAGCACAGCGCCGAGAATGATTTTTTCGTAATGTTTTTTGAGCAGGTCCATGTGGCTACTTTTGAGGAGGTAGAAGTTTGACCACGTGAACGAGCATCGTGATCTTAAGCTGCTTTTCCACCAGAAAGTTTTGCAGACTGCTTTTTGCAGGTTGAACCGCAGCTAAAGGTTGAACTGGTTGCGGTATCGGAGTTGGCCGAGCCGCATAACGAGGATCCGAAAAGCCTTGATTGCCTAAGCGACTATAAACTGACGGCAACCCGCCAGGACCCGCAGCGCCTGGATATGAACGCGGTGCTGCCAGCGGCGCGGGCTGACTATAAACAGGGGTGGCCACCGGAGTTTCCATCACTACAGAAACAGGTGCCGGCTCAGAGTTGATGGCTTTGACCAACAATCCGTAGGGCGACCGAGCAAAGCCAGCCAAGACGCCCGCCAATTCAGGCGTGAAACACCTGAACGTCACCTCGTAAGGAGTGATTACTGCAAGCTCATTGGTCGTGGATTGGAAATCTACATAGTCCCCTGGTGTTCCTGCCTGATCGTCAGGAGAACCCGGCACGCGTTCGCGACGGATGCTTTCAAGTGCATTGATTTTAGCTTCGTTCAGCACTTCACAAATCGCTTTAACTTCTCCTAATTGAATCGCAAGCGGCTGAAGAGTGCCATCAGCGAATTTTACGAGTCCAGCTTGTTTTTCGAACGAAAATTTATATTTCGGAGGGAGTATAACGCTGTTGTTGGTGGCCTGTATTTGGAGGTCACTGATGGTGTCCTGCAAGGCTGAAGAGAAATCCTTGGTAGCGATGTTTGTGCCTTCTGGCAATGCAGGAATGGCCTGAATACGAGTTCCCAACTTACCAAGAAATTTGCCTGCCTCCTTTTGCTGCTCTTTAGCGAGATCGATATTGTTGACCTTGCCTTCCCCGGGGGAGGGATTCAAATTCTTTAACCGCTGCAACTCGGTGTAGCCTTCGGTCAATTTAGCGGTTTGCTCAGAACTATTTTGCGCACCAGAAAAACAATACCAACCCGCTACGCCCATTAGGACCAAGGCAACAACAGCGCCGATTACGAACAACAGATTTCGTTTGATCCAGTCCATGTTAAAGTTTCAGAGGGCTTTTGAGCGCAAGGGTGATTCCGAAGCTGAACGTGCCAGTCGATTCATCTTCTGTTATGGACGGGTCCAGCTGAGTCCCAGCAGCATCCACCAAAGGACTCGCGAGCAACTCAGCGTGAACAGCATACGCAACCTTGCTGTCTGCAGAGGAACTCTGACGGAGACTCACACCACGACATTGAATCTTAATCGTGCCAACCTGATTGGTAACCGCTGTTCCATCGGGATTTGCAGCCGCTGGCTGGCCTGCAGGAGCGATACCAAACCGGGCAGCCATCTCTGGTGGCAACCGTCCTTCAGCGCTGCCATATCGCTGCATCATCAAAGCCCTAGAGGATGCGTCCATTTCATATCTAGGAGCGGCCGGAGCTTGGGTCGCCTGCTCGGGCGCTGAACTCAAGGCACCTAATGCTGTATGTGATTTCAAGGTTTCAATCCACACACCCGTGTCAGTGCCAAATTCGCGTTTGGTCGAATCTTCAGCTCGAATCAGCGCTGCCCGCACTTCACGCAGAACGTCAGCCCAGAGATATTTCTCTTCAATCCACAGTGAATACTGTTCGGCGGTGGACTCTATTTTCTTCAAGTCACCGTAAGCACGCTTGAAACCTTGCTCCTTAGACTGTAACTGCTGGATCGTAGGCTGAAGCTTTTCGATCTGATCTTTTTTAACGGATGCCAGTTTGCTGAACAGAAAACCGACTGCCAGGGCCATGAGCGCGAGACTCGCGAGCGTCGCAATGAAATAGGGCTTCTTCTGGTTGAAGCTCTGCCAGCGCAACGTGCTTTCCGGCATCAGATTCAACTCCACGGGACAGTTCGCCATGTTACGAAGCCCCAATCCGACCACTTCACCCAACGAATGAGCCACGCGGGAGAGCTCTTCCAGATTCACACCCGGGTCAATCTGCACGTTGCGGAATGGATTAAAGTATTCCACCGGCAAGCTGAGTTTTTCGGCGAAAAATTGAGCCGTGTACGGCATGATGGCGGCCCCCCCTGAGAGAAACAAGCGCTGCGGGGCTGTCCCACCCTGCTGCCCACGATAAAACTGCATGGTCTGGTTGACCTGGATATGCAGGCGCGTCATGAACTGCCGTGCGATCTTGGAAATAGCCGCCTGATGCTGATTCTCAGGCTCTTCGTAAGCCCCACCAAGGCTGACAAAACCCTCGTCAATCTTGATCTTGTCTGCCATGTCGAACTTCAACTTGGCCTCATTGGCAAAATCCTGCGTGATAGAGTTCGCACCCAAATTGATGCTGCGGGCGAAAACCTTGCCCTTCTCAAAGAATAACAGATTGCTCGTTTTCGCTCCGATATCGAGCAACATCGTGCAATCCTCCAGCTCACCGTAGTTGAAACGGAACGCATTGCACAACGCGGCTGGCGACACATCGCAAATCTGCAACTTTAACCCGCTGGCCGACGCTGTGCGGAACAAGCCTTCCACGATGTCCGACTTAATCGCCACCAAAAGCACTTCAAGTTCTCCACCCGCTGTCGTTCCGAGAATCTGATAATCCCAAACCACTTCAGCCAACGGGAACGGGACGTTTTGCTGTGCTTCGTATTGAATGATCTGCGTGACCTTGCTTGCTTCCACGGGCGGCAACTTCACGAACTTGGAAAACACATGGAATCCCGGGGCGCAAACGTTGATGTCTTTGGCCTTGATACCCAGAGACGCGATCAGCTCCTGAAGCGTCTTGAGGATAAGAGCCTCACGCTTGGTCTCCTGAGAGCCTTCGAGGCCAAGCGACTTGATTGCGTATTGCCTGAGCACCAGCCCGCCTGCCTCGTTCGTTTCGAACTCGGCCAGCTTGAGGCTACCTGCGCCAAAATCCACCGCCAAAAATGAATTGCTCTTGAGCATTAGGTTTTTCGCCAACCGGGTTTTGCGCCGCCTCAATACACTAGACGAGGAGGCGCGCGTAGCTAAACGGAAATAACCATAAGGGTCAAACAGAAAAAACTTTTCGCGATGTTCTTGCACAAATTATTCAGAATTTTTTTCTGGTGTCGGAAAGCTTTCGTGCCTGCGACACGATGGTTTTTAACTTTAGACCTCCGACTTTATACTTTATAACTTCAAAATGTCGGCAATCCAAGTCAGCGGCCTCACCAAAAATTTCCGCACCTACAAGAAGCAACCCGGCTTCAAGGGTGCAATCCGCGGCTTGTTCAAACGCGAATACGAACAGATCGCTGCTGTCAGCAACGTCAGCTTCAAAGTCGAACCCGGCGAACTCGTCGGCTTCCTCGGCCCGAACGGTGCGGGCAAAACCACCACGCTCAAGATGCTTGCGGGTTTGCTTTACCCCACGAGCGGCGAGGCTCAAGTCCTTGGTCACGTCCCGTGGGAACGGGCTGATGCCTACCGGCGTCAGTTCGCTTTGCTGCTCGGGGGGAAAAATCAACTCTGGTGGGATTTGCCCGCGCGCGAATCGCTGGAATTGAACGCGAAGATTTACGGCATCCCGCAAGACCGCTTCGAGCGCACCGTGGCCGAGATGACGGAGATGCTGAACGTCCGCGAAAAGCTCAACATCAGCGTGCGCGAACTGTCCCTCGGCGAACGCATGAAAATGGAGTTGATCGCCTCGCTCCTGCATCAGCCGAAGATTCTGTTTCTCGACGAACCGACCATCGGCCTCGACGTCGTTTCACAGAAAGTCGTGCGCGAATTTCTTAAGCACCACAACGCCACGTACAAGACGACTATCCTGCTCACCAGCCATTACATGGCAGACATCCAGGCCCTGTGCGAACGCGTCATCATCATTGACCACGGGAAGATTTCCTTCGACGGCAAACTCAGCAATGTGGTGGACCGCTTTGCCGACTTCAAGCTCATCACCATTCAATGCGACGCAGCAGACGCTTGCACCAAGGAGAGCCTAGCCAAATACGGCGAACTCGTGGAGCACACCCCCGGCAGCATCAAGCTCAAGGTCAAACGCGACCGGGTCATCCCCGTATGCAAAGCGTTGCTGGACGAACTCCCCGTGCGCGACATCGACATCGAAGAAGTGCCCATCGAAGACGTCATCCGGCAGATTTTTGCGAGATAATCCTTTTCCGCCGCGGGGCAGAAGATAGCCGTAAGCCGGATGAGCTGCGGGTTTGAACTACAGAGACGCGGAGACTCCGCACCATCGCCAGCAACCCTAGCACGCTAGCAACAACGTGAGGTTAACTTCTCCCCCGTCAAGGCCAGCGTCCGATTCCAAGCACTTCAGTCTGCAAATCGAGCCGGATGTTGGCGTTCATTTTTAAAAGCCGTGCTGGTGCTCTGCCATCTGGCGTCCATCCGGTAATCACCGCACCCAAGATTCTGAAGTGTTCATTCCAACCGTCACGAAGCGGACCAAACAGTCACGTCATCTGATTCGTTTCAGGATCAAGGGCGGCAAGATTTGGCCCTTTGTGTCGGCTGCAGTGTTAACAGGCCAGCGCCAAATTCGATTCGTCGTCACTGCCGCCGTATTGTAGGACAATGATGTGTTCAGTGTGGAAAGAGAATAGCGCGTCGTCCTCCTAGCGGACCCGGCAATACTTACAGCGGCCATTCGCATGAGAGCGCACCGACCTTCGGATAGGGGCATCCATCAGCGCGGAGGAGTTTTGGCGAGCAACCCGGGGGCTTTGGCTTGCAGGAGCACGATGAGATTTCCGGCGGAAAGATGACTGTCGCACTCAGATACTTCATCCGCCGAGAGAGCTCCCGCACAGGACTTATCAGCCAGCTCCTCTATTTATTTTTTGCAGCAGCAGGCCCAGTTAGATTGAGGAACGACTGCGCAGCCTCGGGCGTCAAACACCGCGTCACCAGATCCAGAAGCTGATCCAACCCATGCCCGCCATTCATCGTTTCATGTCGCCGCCGTAATCTCCGGCCATTGGACTGCAAGAAACGCCTCAACAAACATCACAGGTTCGCGACAACGAACCAACAGTTCATGCCAGGTAGGAATTGATTGCCAAACAAAACCGACGCTGTTTACTCGGCGGGTGCAGTTCGAGTTTTTTCGCCATCTGACCAAGCGCTTCACTCAGGATGATTCTCTGGAATCTCTGGAGGTGGGCGGGCGGCGTTTGCCTTTGGTACTGATCGGCCATCCACGTGCGCGACGGTACCTCCTGCGGTTAACCCCCGACGGCGCGGCGCGCGTGACCATTCCGCGCGGCGGCTCGGCGGCAGAGGCGCGGCGGTTTGCGGAGCGGAGCAAAAGTTGGCTAGAGCAAGCCCTACAACGTCAAGCGGCACGGCCTATCTGCTCGCGGCTGTGGCCGGTGGGAACGAGCATCCTGCTTTGCGGAGAAACTGCCGTGATTGAAATCGCCACGGGCGTGACGGGAAATGCGGTTCGCTTCGGTGTGGAAGTCGTGAACGTGGCCGCTGATGTGACGGATTTTCGTCCGGCGATTGAAAAGCATTTGCGGCAGCTCGCCTCTCAGGAATTACCGCCACGCGTCCAAGCTTACGCCGCTGAGCATCAAGTCACCGTCAACCGCATCTCGGTGCGCAACCAGAAATCCCGTTGGGGTTCATGCTCACGGCGCAGGACGATTTCACTAAACTGGCGGCTGATCCATACGCCGCTGCCTGTGCAGGATTACGTCATTCTCCATGAGTTGATGCATCTACGGCAGATGAATCACTCAGCGCGATTCTGGCAGGAAGTGAAGAGTGTTTGCCCAGACTACGAGGCCGCGGAGCGGTGGTTGAAGCAGAACGCTTCGTTGCTTCGCTGAAAGTCATCACCACAAATAAGAAAACGGGCGCTGTTTCCAGCGCCCGTCTCTTCAAAAGTATCCCAACCGTTCGCAGCTTCAGTCAACGATCTGCAACTTGTAGGTGCGGGAGGCTGCGCTTCCTTTGCCGAGCTTGCCAAAGTCTGTGTAGTCGTAGCTGAACTTATAGAAGTAGCTTGAAGATTTTTCACCAGCGGGCACGGGCACGAAACCTTCCCAGCGGTTGTTCATCAGGTGCGTGCGGCGCATCGGGTAGGATTCCTTGCCAACCATCAATGTGACTTGGATAGAATCCCAACGCAGCGATTGCTGGCGGGAGTCGAACGAGACTTCGACGGGATAGAGGTTTTCAGGGTTCCGCAACTGGCGTTGAGCCGAAAGATTCGTGGAAAGGCTGGAGCAACCCGCGAGCAATAGGAGCAGAGGCAAAACCATCAAAGTTTTCTTCATCATAGCTCGGGTAGCGTGGCACGGTGACGGACTGTTTGTAAAGTTTGGATTTGTCCAGACACAACGCCGACATAGTTGCAAACCTTAGCCTGCCAGCTATTCTCGCGGTATGAACAACAAGAATGAAAGAATTCCGGTGGATCCGGAATTGCATCGCCGCGTCCTCGACCTCATCAAATTCAAAGGCGGCGGTTACAATGAAGACTCGGTCGTGGACATCATCGAAAACGCCCTCAAAATCCTGACTGACGTGAAAGACACGGGCGATGTGCGCGTCATCCAGACCGCTGTGCGGGAATTGCGTTACGCCTATCGGCTCTTTGCGCCTTACGCGCAGCATCGAAAAGTGACCATTTTCGGCTCGGCGCGGACTAATTCATCCAAGCAGGAATATCAACAAGCGGTAGATTTCGGGCAGAAAATTGTGAAAGCCGGATTCATGGTCATCACCGGCGCAGGCCCTGGCATCATGCAGGCCGGGATGGAAGGCGCGGGGCCGGAAAATAGTTTTGGCGTCAACATCCGACTTCCGTGGGAGCAGAGTGCCAATCCCGTCATCAGGGAAGATAAAAAGCTCATCACGTTCAAATACTTCTTCACCCGCAAACTCATCTTCATCCGTCACTCGGATGCCATCGTGCTGTTCCCCGGCGGATTCGGGACGATGGACGAAGGTTACGAGGCCATCACGCTCATGCAGACCGGCAAGAGCCAGCTCATGCCGCTCGTGCTTGTGGACAAACCCGGCGGCACTTATTGGAAGACCTGGGACAAAAACATCCGCGAACATCTCTTGCGCGATGGCTTGATCTCGCCGGATGACCTGAATCTCTATCGCATCACGGACAACGCAGATGAAGCGGTGAAGATCGTCGCGCGCTTCTATCGCAACTTCCACTCTACACGCTTCGTGAAAGATCTGTTCATCATCCGGCTCAAACACGCGCCGACAGACACAGCGCTGGAAGCGATCAATGAAGACTTTGGCGACATCAACAACGGCCCTCCCATCAAAAGGATCGAGGCGACGCCAGAAGAACGCGATGACAATGATCAACTCGGACTTCAACGCATCGCGTTCGAGTTCAACCGCCGCGATTACGGTCGGCTACGGCAGATGGTGGACGTGTTGAATAGTTTGTGAATTTTTGGAATAAAGGCCAGATTGCTGCCCCCGAGGATGGGCGCGCTCCGACCTGTATTTCGAAGCCTTTCAGGTGGCGGCATTCGTTTGAGTGCCGCTTTTTCAAGCGCAGAGTTTTATTCGCTGGCAGGAATTTTTCACATCAGGTAAAGGCTTTATCGAGGCAAACAAGGAGGTCCGCAGTCATGACTTTCCAGGTTGGCCCAGAAAATCGGTAATGGAGCAAGGTGAGCCCTCAAGCCGGAAGGCAAACCTGAACACAAAACCAATTCTCGCCCGGTGTCTATGCACCCGCTAAACTGGCGTCGTGTTGTCGGAAAAAAATTGGAAACTAGAATCCGTTTTGCGGTTTGTGTTTGGCGTGCTTGTCTGTCAGTGCGTCGGCGCTTTATTGGTGATTCTCCTGCGCGGGAATGTTGATCCTAAAGCCGCACCCAGCGTGGGGAGGACGATTGTCAGCGCGCTCAGCTTTCAACTCATCACCCTCGGTCTTGCCTGGCGTTTCCTGCGCGACCATCACGTCGGCTGGCAGAGCGGGTTTGGTTTTCATCGCGACTTGCCCAAAGCGATCGGTCTCGGCGCGATGGCGGTCGGTGTGTTCCTTCCGATCGGTTGGGGGCTGATGAGGGTTTCGGTCACGGTGATGAAACAGTTTGGCGTCGAACCATCGCTGCAACTCGCGATGCAAGCCCTCAAGAATTCCAGTTCCCCACAGCAACTCGTTGCGTTGGGGTTCACCACCATCATCCTAGCGCCGATAGCGGAGGAGATTTTGTTTCGGGGGGTGTTGTATCCGACCCTCAAGCAGCATGGCTTCCCGCGCGCTGCGTTGTGGGGCACATCTTTAATGTTCGCGCTGATCCATTTCAACGTGGCCATCTTCGTGCCACTGCTGTTACTGGCTTTGCTGCTCGTGTGGCTTTACGAAAAGACGGACAACCTGCTCGCGCCCATCGCGGCGCACGCCACATTCAATGCGGTGAACTTCGCGATGTTTTTCCTCATGAAAGATGTCGCGCCCTAAACCCCCGCCCCGCCATGAACGAGTTTGAACTCATCGCCCGCCTCACGCGCTCGTTACCCACGAATGATTCTGTCGTCGTCGGCGCAGGCGACGATTGCGCGGTGCTGGAGTGCGGTGATCCGTTGCGGCAATTGTTGCTCAAGACAGATGCTGTGGTGGAGGGAATCCATTTCACCAAGGAAACGCCGCCTGAAAAAATCGGACGCAAAGCTCTCGCTCGCGCCTTGAGCGACATCGCTGCGATGGGTGGAACGCCGAACGCCGGGCTCGTGACGATTGCGTTGCCAAAAACTTTCTCGCCGGAGTACATCGAGAAGATTTACGCGGGAATGAACACGCTCGCAGCACAACATCACGTGGCCATCGTCGGCGGTGAAACGACAACGAATCCAGAGCGAGTGTTGATCTCCATCTCCCTTACGGGCTTCGTGCCGCGCGGCAGAGCCGTCTTGCGATCCGGCGCGACAGCGGGCGACGCGATATTCGTCACCGGCGAACTTGGAGGATCGCTCGCGGGCAAGCATCTGGACTTCGAGCCACGCCTCACGGAAGCGCGTTGGCTCGCGGAACAATTTCCCATCCACGCGATGATGGACGTGAGCGACGGACTGGCCGGAGATCTGCCGCACCTCCTCCGCGCGAGCGGTGTGGGCGGCGAGCTGTTGAAATCCGCCATCCCAATCAGCCGCGCTGCCAAAGAAAACGCCAAACGCGGGGATGCGGCGAAGCCGGCATTCGTAGCCGCGCTCACAGATGGCGAAGATTTTGAATTGGTCTTCACTCTGGCCAGCAAGAAAGCCGTACCGGTGCTGGATGCATGGAAGAAAAAGTTTCCTGACGTGAAGCTCAGCTGTATCGGCAGAATCATTGCGGGCGAAGGCATCCGACTGCGCGACAAGACCGGCATCCGCCCATTCACAGCCCATGGCTACGTTCATTTCTCATAGTCCTGCAGAGACAGAATCCCTTGGGGAACGCTGGGGACGCGAAGCTCAACGCGGGCTTGTGATCGCGTTGAGCGGCGATCTCGGAGCGGGCAAGACGCAACTCGTACGCGGCATCGCGCGCGGGCTGGGGGTGACCACCCGGGTTCATTCACCCACGTTCACACTAGTGAACGAATACAGCGGCGGACGACACACATTGTTCCACCTCGATCTCTATCGCCTGGAAACGCGGGAGCAGATCCACAGCGCGGGCATCGAGGATTTTCTCCAACCGGACGGCATAGCGGTGATCGAATGGGCGGAGCGGATCGACGATGCAGACTGGCAGATGGCAGATAGCAAACTCAGAACAGTGAAGATCGAGGTCGCCAGCGAAACAGAACGGCGGATTGTCTATGAAGATTCTAGGACTTGATTTCAGCTCCTCACAGCGCAGCGCAGCTGTATTTAACGACGAAGATGCGGTTGCGCACCAAGAAGTTGACGTGTCGCCGGGGCGCGACATGAAACCCTTTGCTTTGATTGAGTCGGCATTGCGGTTAGCGAAATTGGAGCGTGAGGAGATCGAGTGCATCGCCGTTGGAATCGGCCCGGGTTCGTACGCAGGCATCCGGGTGGCGATCTCGCTGGCGCAAGGTTGGCAACTGGGCACAGGCGTAAGACTTCTCGGGATCAGCAGCGTAGCCGGTATCGCTGCGCAGGCGGGGGCGGATGGCGTGAGCGGGAAATTCAGCGTGGCGATCGATGCACTGCGTGGCGAATTTTATCTGGCGAGTTATGAAACAACAGGCCGGGGCGTGACGGAAACAATCCCCTTAAAACTTACGACGCTGGCAGAAGCGCAGGAACTGGAGCGTGCTGGCGAGCTGTTGATCGGGCCAGAAGCGACGCGGTGGTTTCCGAACGGCAGACTGATTTTTCCACACGCAGCCATGGTGGCGCGATTGGCGGCGCAGCGATCCGACTTTGTCGCAGGGGAGAAGATCGAGCCGATTTATCTGCGTGAGACGACGTTCGTGAAAGCTCCGGCCTCGAGAGCGATTCCTCTTTGAATTTGCAGGGAGCATCCGCCTCTGCTCCACTATGCGTCGCTGTTATGAAAAAATTACTCATCCGCATCATCATCGTTGTCGTCATCCTTGCCATCGTCGGAATCGCCGCCATTGTCCTCTCGCTCAACAGCGCAATCAAGAAGGGCGTCGAGACCTTTGGCCCACGAATCGCCAAGGTGCCCCTGACCTTGGAAGGCGTGAACCTCTCGCTCCTCTCCGGCTCGGGGGGCATCAAGGGCCTGATCATCGGCAACCCGGAGGGCTACAAGACACCTAACGCCATTAGTCTCGGACTCGCCAGCGTGACCGTCGCGCCGGGATCGCTTTTGTCCGAAAAAATAGTCGTCAAATCCATCCGTATCGAAGCTCCGCAAGTCACGTTTGAGTTCGGCCCCGGCGGGAACAATCTCCAACGCATCCAGGAAAACCTTGAAGCCTACGCAGGCGGCAGCGTCACCGACACGAACAAACCTGCTGAACAAAAACCCGCCGCCGAGGCGAAGCCGGGCAAGAAATTGCAAGTGGATGAAGTCATCATCAGCGGCGGCAAGGTCACGCTCGGCGCCGCGATGCTCGGTGGGAAAATGATCGAAGCACCGCTACCAGAAATCCGATTGAGCAATCTCGGCCAAGGCCCGGAAGGCATCACAGGCGTGGAGTTGGGCAAGGTGATCCTCTCCCAGATCAACAAAGGCGCAATCAAGACTTACACCGACAATCTGGCGAAGGCTGGCGAGGAAGCGTTAAAAAAACTCACAGCAAACGCCACCAACACCATCAACAAAGCCACCAGCGACGTGTTGAACAAAGCCACGAAGGGCTTGGGTGAACTGCTAAACGGTAAAAAGAAACAATAACGCTTGGTCAGAGAGAGATGATCAAACTGGGTTTGCCGGTTGATTGACGCTTTGCGATGTTGGTCTCTCGTTGTTCACCTGTTGCGCGTTCGGATTCAGGATTGAAAAACGTTCTGCCGGCTTCTAGCTTCACGCCCACATGATTGAGAGCCGTGATTACATGCGGGAACCGGAATATCGCCCCAACGCTAACCGTTGGAAATCTGCCACGGGAATTCTGCTAATCATCAACGTAGCGGTTTTTGTCTGGCAGTCCTTGATGTCCGAGTTCACAAAGAATGTTCCGGTGGATCATTACCTCGGACTCAGCATCGCGGGGCTGGTAAAAGGCTACGTCTGGCAGTTTCTCACATTTCAGTTTCTTCACGGCAGCTTGATTCACTTGCTGTTGAATTCACTCGGGCTTTTCTCTTTCGGTCATGCGGTGGAGCAATTCCTCGGCGTGAAACGATTTTTGCTGCTCTATTTGATCAGCGGCGTCATCGGCGGGTTTGTCCACTGCTTGGGCGGACTCATCTGGCCGACGCACTTCGGTGTGGCCGTGGATATTTTTCAGCAGCTTCATTACACCCCGATGGTCGGCGCGTCAGCTGGGTTATTTGGATTGATCGCTGCGTTCGCGCTGATGTTTCCTGAACGAGATCTGACCCTCTACTTGTTCTTTGTTTTCCCCGTGACCGTCAGCGCAAAAGTTCTGCTCGGGGTCAGCGCAGGCATTAGCGTTCTCGGCGTGTTGATAGACAAAGGCAACGTGGCTCACGGCGCGCACGCAGGCGGGATGTTGGGAGGCTGGCTCATGCTGCGATTTTTTGCACGACGCCCCATCTACGAAACACCCAGCGAGGATGAAAAGAAAATCAGCCCAGCCAAAAGCGCGCGGATAGAAACTGCATTTCTGAACAAAGAAGTGGACACCATCCTTGACAAGATTTCCAAGAAAGGTATCCACAGCCTCACAGAGGCTGAACGCAACACGCTCGAAGCCGCGAGCAAAAAATTGGAGAAGCGGTAGCGCTCAGAGGATCACTTACCTCCAAGCGTCGGATTAACTTCCAGCGACTTCACAAGGAACGCCCATTTGTCGGCTACTTCCTCGATCATCTTCGTGGTCGGCTTGCCGGCGCCGTGACCGGCCTTGACATCAATTCGAATCAAGGTCGGGGCCGGACCAGCCTGCGCGACCTGCAACGCAGCGGCGAACTTGAAACTGTGGGCGGGCACGACACGATCGTCATGATCCGCGGTCGTGATCAGCGTCGCTGGATACTTCGAGCCTGGCTTGAGGTTATGCAGGGGAGAATACTTGTAGAGGGCGGGGAATTCCTCCGCGTTGTCCGCCGAGCCGTAATCGCTCGTCCATGCCCAGCCGATGGTGAATTTGTGAAAGCGCAGCATGTCCATCACGCCCACCGCCGGGAGACACGCGCCAAACAAATCCGGGCGCTGTGTCATGCACGCGGCCACCAGCAAGCCGCCGTTGCTTCCTCCGGAAGCTGCCAGTTTCTTCGGCGTAGTATAGCCGTTGGCGATCAACCATTCCGCCGCCGAGATGAAATCATCGAACACATTTTGCTTCCGCAGTTTCGTGCCCGCTTGATGCCACGCCTCGCCGTATTCGCCGCCGCCACGGAGGTTCGGCACCGCATACACCCCGCCCATTTCCATCCATGCCAAATTGCCGACCGAGAACGCCGGCGTGAGACTGATGTTGAATCCGCCGTAGCCATAAAGCAGCGTGGGCCGCTGGCCATCGATCTTGATGCCGCGTTTATGCGTGATGAACATCGGCACGCTAGTGCCGTCTTTACTGATGAAAAATACCTGCTGGGTCTCGTAGTCCGCCGGATCGAACTTCAACTTAGGCGCGCGAAACTCCCTGCTCTGGCCCGTGCCCAGATTCAACCGGTAGATCACGCCCGGCGTCGTGAAGCTGGTGAACGAATAAAACGTCTCGGTATCGTGGCGTTTACCAGCGAAGCGGCCCGCAGAACCGATGCCTGGCAGTTCGATCACGCGCATGAACTTGCCATCCAGCCGGAACATCTTCACCTGACTACGTGCATCCTTGAGATACGTGCAGAGAAATTGATGATTGATGACACCAACGCCCGTGAGCGTTTCGGCGGCTTGTGGAATGATTTCCTTCCAGTTCTCGCGCGCGGGATTGCGGATGTCCACGGCGATGACGCGATGCCGTGGCGCGTTGAGATCGGTCTTGAACCAGAACACCGGGCCATCGTTGTCCACGAAGGAATAATCCGCGTCGAAATCCATCAGCAACTCGACCACCGGCGCGTCCGGCGTCTGCAAATCCTGATAAAGCACCCGATTCTTCGTATCCGTGCCCTGCCCGGATGTGATTATGAGATAATGCCCGTCCTCGGTCACGCCACCGCCGAAGCTCCATTCCTTCTGGTCCGGGCGATGATAAACGAGCTTGTCCTCGGCTTGCGGCGTGCCAAGGCGATGGAAGTAGAGCTTGTGAAAATAATTCACCTTCGTGAGCTTCGCGGCTTCCGTCGGCTCATCGTAACGCGAGTAATAAAAGCCGCTGCCGTCCTTGGTCCACGCTGCGCCGGAAAACTTCACCCACTTGATCACGTCTGGCAGATCCGCTGCCGTCCGCACATCGCGCACGCGCCATTCCTGCCAGTCCGATCCCGCCACGGACAACCCATACGCCATGAGATTTCCATCCGCGCTGATCTCCATGCCGCTCAATGCCACCGTGCCATCGGTCGAGAGTTTGTTCGGGTTGAGCAGGACGGCTGGCTCCGATTCAAGCGAGGGCAAGGTGTA
>Ga0114967_10000470_pt1 | contig 34397 bp, 37 predicted proteins | sample M_130628_MF_Meta_FD_92639 | JGI IMG/M metagenome (GOLD analysis project Ga0114967, IMG submission 92639) | Freshwater microbial communities from Lake Montjoie, Canada to study carbon cycling - M_130628_MF_MetaG | ecosystem: Environmental > Aquatic > Freshwater > Lake | place: Lake Montjoie...
AGATTTTATTTATTTTATTTTATTTTTGTTACCATAATTTTTGTTACCTTAATGGTAACGATTTTTTTTTTCAAAAATTATTTTGTTACGTAAAATGTTATTAATTTACTTTATGTAATATACGCAAAAATTTGTTATCATATTAGCTCACAAATTATTATCATATTTAATTTTATCGTGATAATAATATTATATAATAACTCCCCACAAATTTGACACCAAGTTGCGTCAGAGTAGTCTTCAATACATTACAAATTTAATTTATAATGTATAACATTTACAATCAAGACGTGTAAAAAATAAAATGTGACGTAAAATTGTGGTAAAGTGCCAAAATTATAAAACTCTATTTAGGAAACGCAAAATGGAACATTTTGCTAATTATAAGCTTCGCTTATAATGTTTCCTAAATAGAACTACATAACTCGTCATACATTTTTTCTTCTTCACTTTTTTCTTCATTTATCTTGCTTAGTTTATTTTTATATTCATCTGTTTCAGTGTATTCTTTATATCCTCGCACCTCTGTACGTTTACTTATTATCTTATGTTTTACTAAACAAGAAATTATTTTATATACCGGAATGTTAAATATTTTAGATAATACTAACACTGGTTTTTCACTATCATTATATTCATTGATTATTTTACTTTCATCTTCTAGCACATATTCTTCTTTCTTAATTCTTTTTTTCTTTTTCTTCTCATTAACATTTGGAATATTTAATTCTACTTCCAATTTTTCTTCTTCTTTTGTATTTTTAATTTCTTGGCAAACTAACAAATCTTTAAAATTAAAACCTATAAAATCTACTGATCCTTTTTTACTTTTTTCAACATAATTATTTACATCAATAAAATTTTTTATATGGGTTTTAAAATCATCTACCAACATTTTATTTTCATCTATGTACAATTTATTTTCCTTTTTAAATCTTGTCCAAATATCTGTTGATGTAAGTTTATTTTCTTTATTATCATCAAAAATTATATTCTCGTTCCACCATGTTTTTATTTTCAAACTCTTTTCAAACTCATTCTTTGATAATTCATTTGTAAACATATTTATAGAATCAATTATATCATTCTCTATATCTTTTGCTGTCTGAGACATACTAAAAATATTTCTTTTCATTTCACTTATTCTTTTATATGCTGTCTTTATTTTTTGTAAAACATTATAATCTCTTTCTTTCATTTTTATTAATTCACTATTATCAACCTGTTTTGCTTTGCTCAAAATTGTATGTATTTCATTTGTCATATTCCATACATTCCTTAAAATATCTGTTGGATTCTTATTTAAATTTAATTTATTCACAATTATTATACATTTTAAACCTACATCTGTTACTATCCATTTGTACATGATCGGAAATCTATTCCAATCACTTACATTTGATTCATATGAAATTAACCATCCAAAATCCATTGTGTCATTTATAGCTAAATCATGTTCTATTTTATCTAATTCTTTTTTTTGAACAGTACCTGTATAATTTTTGAGATCAACTAACACATTAAAATTTTCAAAAAATAAATGAAAATCACCTTTATGCCCTTGATGTGATTTTTTTTCTATTTTATACCCAACGAAATCTTTGAATGTATCACACAATAACATAAAATTTTCCTCTCCCTCATCTCCCAATTTTTTACTTGATTTTGTATCTGTTTGTTTTAAAAAATTTTCATAATTTTCTGTAATTCTCAATACTTGTTTATTTTTATCTTCCAATAAAACTTTATATTTATCTTTTTCCTTATCTACTTCTTGTTGGATTAACAATTTACTATTATTTGTGTGCTCTGTTAGTTGTTTATTTAATTCACTTATTTGTTTTTCTAAACTATTAATTTGTGACTCATAAATTTTATTTGATTGCTCAATTGACTTAGTAGCTAATTGTTTTTCAACTAACAAATCTAATTCTAGTTTTTGAATTTCTGATTTTGATTCTTCTCTAATCTTATTATAAATCTCTTTTTGACTTAAACCCGCCACCAAATTACGAGCCTCTTTGATCATTTCACCTCCTGTTTTCAATATTAACGCATTCTCTTCAGCATTTAATGTATTCAATATTTGCGGAACCTCCCATTCTAATGGAACTGCTATTTGTATTAACTTTGTAATCATATTATAAAACATTATACTTTTTTGTCTTTATAATGTTTTACTAACTAACAAAATTTATATTAAGTTAAAGCAATATAAAAGTAATCCCATATATTAGATTATAATGGATAAAGATATTGTTGACCAATGTCTTAAAACTATTTCTGAAGAAGAACTTATAAACAAATTTTCTAATATAGATACAATTGAACTTATAAAAATTTTATCAATTAGAATTAATTCTAATTTATTTGTTCCATGTACTGAATGTTTGAATGAAAATGATGAATTTCCATATTTTGGTCTTGAATTAAATTTTAAAATGGTATGTGATTTACCTTTATGTAAAAAGCACAGAAAACAATATAATTGTCAAAATAATCATTAAATATATATATAATAATTAATATCAAATATTAATTATTATTTTTCCCGAATTTAGCTTTTTAACTTTTATCCTTTTGAATTACTGTTTCCTTAGCTACATTGCTTATTATCTTATTTATATTTTTATCTGATTCCTCCTTTGTTAGTCCATTCATTGAGTTACTAACAATTTTTAAATACAAATTATTCTTCTTTGAATCAGAATCTGTACAATCTGGATTTATTTCTTTCCAATCTTTTATCTTTTTTATATTCTCATTTGCTATCACTTTTATTGCCTTGGTTAAAATCGGTTTATCTGATGTCTCTTTGATCCATTCATCTGAATCTTTTATATATAATACTTCTCTTTTATAATCACTACAATGAATTGGTCTATAACATTGTTCCATATTGTTAAGATTTTTTATAATTATATTGGATATCCCCTCTATATACCCACGTCTTCCAGTATTTTCCAAATCTTCTAGATTAAACTTGATTGAACTAACAAAATCTGTAATATTCATCGCATCTTTACAAGTTTCATTCAAGAAAAAATTCAAATTAAAAGCATTGTTAGTTGTATTGAAGGAATTTGTATTAGTATTATGACTATTAGTAATTGACTTTTCACTTGATATTTCTATTAATTTATTTTGAAGGTCACCATTTTGTTTTATTAGATGAAAAACTAAGGCATCTTTGTCTTTTATATTGATTCCATCAATTATCATTTCATTAGAACACTTCTTTTTATGTCTCCATAATCCAGCCCGGTCATTGAAAACTTTTTCACAATTTTGACACTCATATATTTTTGGGCTAGTTTGTGGCCAATTCGTTGTCAAAACGTTGTCTTTGTGTTTTTTGGTGTTACTATGTCTTTGAAAATCTTTTTTATATGAGCATTTGAAGTCACACTTTTCACACACAAATTTTACTGGTTTTTTTGGGCTAAAATCGTTGTCATTTGTTGCCATATTTTAACAACAGAAAAAATCTCTAAACCTTTTTCGCAAAAAATGAAAAAATTTATCGTAACAAATTTTTTCACGAAAAAACGAAATTTAGAGCATTTTCGTCACAAGTCACTTTTCATGAACTCGAATTCAAGATCCCAAAAGGGTTTTGAATTTTGGACATTTATTTTTGTCCATTTTTCAAAACCAAATCACTTTTATGAATCGAAGTTGTTCAACAATATATATTATCTATTTTTTAACTTAAAGAGTCTTTAAGTATATTTAAATAATATATATTAACACATTTTAACTTAAAGAACTATTTGATGAAGTGGTGTTTCATATATCTTTGTAGATTGAAGTAAGTTAGTTCGTCTTCCTCTTTTAATCTAAGAAGCTTTTTAAGCTGTTCGTCTGGATTGATTTTACGACCGTTCTCACTATCTTTAAGACCATTATCATTAATATATGTATTCATTATTTTACTTACTTCATAACGACACATTTCAGTTCCAAGAGGTTTACCTAAAAACAAAGCAAGTTCATCACTGATAAGAGTTGGTTTTACAAAACCACTAGGTTTCCATTCAGGAGGTGGTGTATAACCATCAAGATCTCCACATGCTCTAATATATTCGTGTTCATCATCAGTTAAAAATTCTGGTCTATAGTTATAGAGAAAAATGTTATCAAAATACATTTTTTCTTCAAATGGTATGCTATTATCCTTACAATATTTTAACAAATCATCCTTACTATTTAACATATATTTATCTTTACGTAAATTAAATAAAAAGAAACCATTTACAATTAAATCTACAATGTGTTCAGCTTGTGGCATACCGAATATATACATAGCCTGATATTGAACAAATTCACGAATAGCGTTTCTTGTTGACATCTCTTTTTCAACAATAATAGGTGTTGAATGTTCAACGTCATCAATAGCATAGGTTGTAGATTTGACTTTCATTATATCTAATACTATATAATACACAGTGTTTAAATTAGTTTCATATATAACTTTTGGTATCATATAATGTAACAAAATTTTTATAAAAAACAATTCACTTTTCAATAATCACTTCTTTCGCAACATTACTGATAATTTTATTAATGTTTTTACTACTTTCTTCTTCTGTTGTTCCATTCATTGAATTACTAACAATCTTCAAAAATAAATTATTCTTCTTTGAATCAGGATCTGTACAATCTGGATTCTTTTCTTTCCAATCTTTTATTTTTTTTATGTTTTCATTAGCTATAACTTTAATTGCCTTTGTTAAAATTGGTTTTTCTTCTGTTTCTTTTACCCATTCATCAGAATCTTTTATATAAAGAACTTCTCTTTTTAAATCACTACAATGAATTGGTCTCTCATTTTTTTCCAAATTTGTTAAATTCTTAAAAATTATATTAGAAACTCCTTCAATGTATCCATTTCTTCCAGTAAACTCCAAATCTTCTAATGACGTTTTGATTGAACTAACAAAATCAGTGATATTCATAGCATTTTTACATGTTTCATTTAAGAAAAATTGTAGATTGAATGTTTTATTGTGAGAATTGTTATTAATGTTATTATTTGTAATTGATTTTTCTTTGGACATTTCAATTAAAGATTTCTGTAATTCACCATTCTGTTTTAACAAATGAATTAACAAAGCATCTTTATCTTTTATATTGATTCCATCAATTATAATATCTTCTTCTTCTTTTAAACATTTCTTTTTATGAGCACAAAGTGTAGACATATGTTTATAATCTTTTCCACATGAACATTGATAGGTTTTGAAGTGATTTGATGACATCAATTTAGGATTATTTAGGGAATTATGTTTATCGGTTAAAATATGTCTATTCCAATCACCTTTTTTACAGCATTTAAAGTCACAGGTTGAACAAACAAATTTGGGATGTTTTTCGGATGTAAAAAAATTAGGATTCATTAGTATAAATTGCTAAAAGAAAAAAATGTCCAATTTTTAACAAAAAATTTATCGTAACAACTTTTTTCACGAAAAAACGAAAATTAGAGCATTTTCGTCACAAGTCATTTTTCATGAACTCGAATTCAAGAATCCAAAGGGGTTTCAAAAAATGGACAAAAATAAATGTCCAATTTTCAAAACCGAATCACTTTTATGAATCGAAGTTGTTCAACAATATATATTATTCAAAAAAGAACTTAAAGAGTCTTTAAGTACCTTTAAATAATATAAATATATAATTTACATAAATATTAAAAATATATATATATATAAATAATGTTAAATTGTAATAATGATTTAATAGTATGTTTAAATAACCCAATTAAAAAACAACCTGATCCACAAGTTAACAAAATATATGAAAAAATATTCAATAATATAATTAAAAAAATAAAAAACAATAATGAAATATCAAAAGAAGATTATGATTTTATAGAATCATCATCAAGTCAACAGAAAATGATTATAATACGTGAATTTGATAATAAACAAAAAGAAAATAAACAAATATTAGAAACAATAAAATATACAGGATTGAGATAGCACTTTATACAATACAAATAAAATTTTTAGAAAATGCTATTTCTTCTTATAGAAAAAAAAATTGATTTTAATTATTTTTAATTGTTTAAAAGTAATTAAAAATAATATTAACAAAATGACAACTAACTTTAACACCGTTCTTCCTAAGGATATTATGGTTTTTGTAACCGATAATTCCAAAGCAGATAATGATTCTTTCAACAAGATTAGAGAATTCATCATCGCTAACATCTTTGTTACACCAGAAAATTACTTTTTAGACCCAGAATTCGGACACTTATGGGTATCCATCAAGTCCAAACTTCAAACAACACTTAATTCTTTATCTACATTACCTTATGATTCAATATCTATTCAACAAAAGGGAGGAATGACATTCAATTATGATTTCGCTGTTGAATTCAAAGATATCAATAATCAAACTGTTCAAGCTTTCAAAGTTGAATTCAAAAACAATAACTCCAACGTCAAAGATCTTGCCCAATTCCTTGAACTTTATGACAAAGACTGTAAAAACAAATTTCAACTTTTTGATTATTCCTATTCTGAATTCTATTATGATAACTTCCTTGATGCTTACTTAGCTATTGATGGAGCTGCTATTTTGAAACCAGATAAGGAAACATACTTGAAACACGTTTACGATATTAAATATAAACACCCATTCTTTAAACACCTATACGAAAACAAAAATAACAATAAAAAAATTAAAGATACACTCGTTGAACTTTCACGTACTCAATTCCTTAACACTTTCGCATCACAATTTAAATTTGAAAAAATCACAGAAAAAATTAGAGACTCACAAACTAACAAAATCTTCCTTCTATGGGACAAAAATGACTTCCATCTTCAAACACTTGATGTCGCTAATATTAATATTGGCGGCATCAAACCGAATACCATAAAAAAATCTTGCATTGATATTCAAGTAGAGAATTTTATGTATAACATCCGCATTCGTCTTAACTGGGGAAACAATAACGGTGTTGCCAACCCTAGATGGAAGTTCACTTTCATAGATAAATAGGCAATATAGTTTCCAATTCAGTCTTTGACAATCCATTATTCCCAAAAAACAACTGGATAAATTCCTTTGTTTTTTCCTGTTCAAAACTTTTAATTATCTTTTTATAAAGATCAATTAGCTCTTTTTTTTCCATACTATTTACGCTATAAATCATATTCAAATGATTCTCCACTAAATATGGATCTAATTTATCTATTAAAGCATATTTAAAATTATAGCCAGCATTACCGTTTCCGCGATTTACTACGATTATTGGATCTGTTGATCCCTCTAAATTAATATATTGACCTTTATCTTTATTTTTAAAAGTTGTCAAAAGTATTTTATTATCATTTGTTACGTTAGTATTATATAATAGAATTGTATTTGTTTTATCATTATTTAATAATGCTTTTTTTTCATTCCAAACAATTGTGCCTGTTTTAACAGATAATCCCAATTTTTGAATTGTGGTTGAATTTTCTAAATATGTTTTTAGTCTTACAGCATCTGTTGTAAATACAAAGTTACCTCCTTTTGGTATTCGTAAAGAATAATCACAATCATCCAATTCTAATAATCTATCAACTTTTTTTCCATCTTCATTAATATCATCATTATCATCATAATTTTTCATTTTTTTTAATACTAATCCAAATGTTGATTGCTCTGTATCCAAGAAGTCATTATTATTTTTGTAATCTTTAATGTGTAAAATTTTACATGTTTCTCTAATATAATTTCTAATACTAGCATAATATATAGAATTAAAGAAGCTTTTTGGTACAATAAATGCCAATATGCCGTTTATTTTTAATTTAGATAATGAATGAAGAATAAATAATCCAAACATATTTGGTCTTCCAGATATGTGATTTTTATATTGTTTTGGCACGGATTCGCGTTTACAAACAAAATAAGGTGGATTTCCAATAATAAGATCATATAAATTATCATCGTTTACTTTGATAAAGTCACATTTTGTCAATATTGTCTTATTTTTGAATTGTAAATTGGATATAGATTGGAATATATCTTGATTTAATTCATAACAAGTAAATGAAGCATTATCTAAAAGTTCATCAAGTTCTTGAACAATTTCACATGTTCCACAAGAAGGTTCTAAAATTGAAAGATTGTTTTTATTATGAATAAATGATAAAGCTGTTAAAACAAGTTGTTTTGAAATGGATTTTGGAGTGAAGAATATGCCTTGTGCTTTTTTTACTTCCTTGGGTATATTTTTGGTAAGTTGAAGTGACAATTGATTAAATTGTTCTATGCTCATTACAATATAATTTGATATTGTATTTATATCAATTAATTTAATCAATTTTTTATTATTTATTTATCAATAGTAATTTCTTTTACACCTTTTCTCATTTCAAACGCCGAATTTTTCTAAAAATAAATTTAATGACATTGGATACCAATTAAAATAAATTTCTTCGCCAAATGTACTACTACATTCAGTATAATATTGAAAATGTATTTCAACTTTGTTATCCAACTTGGTATAGAATAAATATGCTTTTTTCTTTTCGTCATCACTCATTATTTCATTATATGTTTTTTCAAATAATATATTAGCAAAATCGTCATCATTAAAATTATACATTTTTATTCCAAAAATATTACCATTATCATAAATTCCCATTATATAATACATTATAAATTTATTATTATAATCTAACGAAAAAAATGGACAAAAATAAATGTCCAATTTTCAAAACCGAATCAGAGTCTTTAAGTTGTTCAACAATATATATTATTCAAAAGAACTTAAAGGATTTTAAGTACTTTTTAATATATATTAAATCAACTTAAAGACTCTGATTTAAATAATCCAATGAACTATATTTATTTGATTCTTTTTTTCAATATTTTACCAGCTTTTTCATACTTTATAAAACCAAATTTATGTATTGATTGTAAATTTTTTACCAAAGAATTTTTAAAAGATAATAAATACGGTAAATGTTTAGTTTTTCCTATTGAAAAAGTGTCAACAGATTATCTAGTAGATGGTTCCAAAGACTCTGAAACTACCGAATATTTTTACTGTTCTACAGCTAGATCTTCTGAACGCATGTGTGGGGAAGACGGGAAACATTTTGAAAAAAAATAAAAATAAAAATAAAAATAAAAATTGAAATTAAGAAATTATAAAATTTATTTTTTATAAATATTATAATTTATATTAAATGGGTTTATTTTATTCATCTCCTAATCAAGATGATAACGCATGGGAAAATGCTAAAAAAAAGGCTGATAGCATTTACAATTTTAGGATCAAAAATTATAATTATTTACACCATGGACCCAAAAATATTTATATGATTAAAATTGAAGCTGAATACGAATTGGAATGTATTCCTGAACGATTTCGCTCTAATACTTTTTAATAATTCATCATTCCAGTTTTTACACCCATTGATATTACTAATAAAACTGAAAGAAATGGCAAAAATAATAGAAACCATGAAATTCCTTTATAACCCTTTTTACATAAATAATTTAAAAACCAAGTCCAAATCATAACAAATAAGAGAGATACTAAACCTGAAATGAAACCAGTTCGTTTTATTGCCATTATAATACCAATAATTGCGATAACGAAATATATAAATGCTGGACTACACAAATTCATTAAATATGACATTATATATTAATTTAATATTTTTTTATTTTTTTTCTTTAATTTTTTTGGAACAAATTTAGATTTAGATTCATCTTTTATTTCATTAAATACTTTTTCTTCATCAATAATTTTTATTTTATCTTGTTCTTCATTTAATACTGGTTCTAAATGTATATCATTTTCTACAAAAATAATATTACTTTTAGGAGAAGAATTTATACCTAAACTTTCTATTTCTTGAGGTATTAATTCTTCTTCTCTTCTTTCCAATTGTTTCTCTAATAAAATTTTCTGTCTATACGCATTTATTTCTTGTTGCCTTTTAATTTTTTTTTGAAACTCTTGATATGCTAAATGTTCTTGTATTTGAGTATTTTTTAAACTCATTTGATTCATATTTTGAATAGCCTGATAATCATTTAAACGTCTCCACATACCTCTTCCAAAATTCTGCATAATATAATAATTTATACAAATATTTAAATTATACTTAATTTACGTTTTTTTAATGCTTTCTTTTTGTTAGTTTATTTTTTTTACTTCTTTGTCTTCTTGTTTTTTTTAATTTTTTTCCTCCCTCTATATCCATTCCTGATGAAGTAACAGTACTTTGAGAATCGATATTTAAAGTCTTTCCTAGTCCTTGTCTTGTTGTGTCAACAGGTAATTTTGTATTAGGTGGTGGACTATTCGGAGTATTTGATTGGGGAAAGGGGGTTCCAATTTTTTCTTCCGATTCATTAAAATTAATTTTTTCTTTAATTGGTGGTTCTTTTTTATATACATTATCCGGAAGAATTCCCCCATAACCTGTGGAATTTGATTTACCCTTGGCTAAATCAGATAATTCCCCAGGGGAAAGAAATTGTTCACCTTTTCCCTTTTCCAAAAAGGGTTCAGCTATAGATGATTTTGAAGTTTTGCCTTCAGAGGAATCAGGAATTTTTGTATTAAAAAAATATGCTAATACATTATCTATTTTTTCTACCGGTGTTCCATTAATAGCATCAATTTCATTAACAATTTCTGGTTTGCCAAAAATTTGTAATTTATTTGGGGTATTATTTTTAGCATATGAAATACCAGTTGCGAACATTGATAAAATATGTTGTTTATCTTGGACAGTAGTATTAAGGTCAACTAAATTTTTTATTATTAATGCTATACAATTGTTAAAAACATTATTGAAAAACTCTACATTTGCTTTATTATCTGAGCTATTTAAAATTTTATTTATTTCTCTTAATCCATAAGGAATTTGAAGTTTTTCTTTTGTAAAGGTATTTGTAATATATACTTTACACCCCTTTATAAAATTTTGTAAATCTTTTTTATCCAATTTTACCTTTAATTCTTTATCATTATTAAATTCTTCAACCTTTACCTTGAAATTTAATAATTCAGCCCATAATTTACTAAATTTATCACTATAAATATTATTTTTATTGTCTAGAGTATTTAAAACCTCGTTTAACTTTTGTTTATCATTTCTATAAAAGGTTAATAACGCGTTTAAAACACCTTCTAGAGGAGTAAATGTAGAAGGAATTAATGATGTTTTATATCTTTCTTCTAATTGGAGGGCTGTTAGAGGTGATGTGGTTACAAATTTAACTTGAATTTTTGTAGTTTCATTTTTTTTTGATTTTCCATTCGTATACGTATAATTAATTACCGTTTCACTAATATATGGAATAAATTTACCATCAGCGGCATTTACAACATATTTAGGATAAATTCCATAGGAGGCAGCCCCATCAAATAATGCGTTAACCCCTATTAACTCAAAACCTGTGCCATTTTCTTTAATTTGTTCTGAAACTATATACTGTAATTGATTTGGTTTTATAGGATTTTTTAATTCTTCAGATTCTATAGCTTCTTCTTTTACTACTACTTCTGAAGAAGCTACAGTAGAATATGGTTGTAATCCAGCTGTAAAATCAACTGCTAAAATTAATGGTTTTAAACTAAATAAACTATCAAAAAAATGCCAATATTGAGGATTACAAATTGAAATTTCACCGGTCAAATAATTTGTATCAGGATTGAAATTTATTTTAAAATTATCTCCAATTTGGTCAATAGTTACACATTTGCTTTGTTCTAAACATTTTTTAATTGCTTCATTTTCATCTTTTTTTGATTCTGAATCCAGAATAAAATCTTTATACATTTTATCATTTTTATTTCCTCTATAATTAGAGGCCGAAATATTCATAAATTTTTCTCCCAATTTTTGAATACAATCCAATCCGGCAAAATCATGACCATAAGTTCCATCAATTGTAGCTGCCAAAATTTCACCAAATGATATATTATTTTTAAAATTATTATTATTTGTTTTACTTTGGCTTTGGGGATATAATAATCTAAATACATCCGTGGCAACATAATAAGTCCATTTTTGACAAATAAAGGGTTTATATTTTTGATTAAAAATTTCATTTGATATTTTATTTAATAGATCTAAATTATTACCTTGTTTACTATGAGTTTTTGAAATTAAAACTTTATAAATTTCATAAATAAAATTGGATAAATTTTTGAAAGCATCCTCCTTATAGATAGTTATATTATTTATCTCTCTTTTTTTAAAAAATAATCTATTAAATTCAGCTTCAATGGTAAATTGTATTTTTGATTCATATTCATTTTTGTAATATGCTAATTTTGCCATCATATATTTTAAATCTAAACTATCTTTCGATTTATCATCAAAAATGCTACCAAAAAGATATTTATAAAATTTAGAATTAAATTTCGTATTAAATATTTGTAAACAAACCATTAAGGCTGCTATTTCACCTTTTAAAACTAAAATATTTTGAGTTGTTTTATGTCCAACTGATGATTTTCGCGTACATAATGTAAGAGATAAAAAAGGCACACTCCTAATTAATATTGAAGAAACTCCAGCACATATTTTATCTGAACTAACAAAAACAGATTTTATATCTTTATTTATAATATCATAAATGGTTTTAGTTTTTTCTGATGATTTTTCAACCGGAGAATCTTTAATATAGTTTAGTAATTGCCCCATTTGAGAAATATCTGATATACTTTTTACCATAATAATAGACCATAAAGATGCGATAATAGAAGCTTCAGTTGGTGAATCTTTAACATTTTTTGGCAAAATTTCGTCCAAAATAAAATCAACCAGGGCACATAACGCAATCTTTTTGTTTGAATTGGAAACCCACCAACCTCTAGATTCTTTACCAGATTTTTTTTCTTCTTCCTCTACTTCTTCATTTTTTACATTTAATAATGTATTCTTAGCATCTAAAAAATCTTTTTGTGAAACACTTTTTTTTGGTAAAAATTCATTATAAAATGTTCCTTCTAAATTAAATTCTTTTAATAAATTTTCACAAGCATTTACTAAATATAATAATCTCTTTCCTGGAGTGCCATCTTTTTTTGGACATTTAATTGAATAAGATAGCAATGCTTCTACCTCGTTTCTTTGGTCATTTTCCGGTAAATTTTTATTAATTACATAAATAGAACGATATGCGTCTGATTCTTTTAATAAATTAACTCTTGGACTTGGCACGGGTGATTTTGTGTCAGGATAATCAAGATTAATTCTATCTGAAATGTCTCTTGTACCCAATTCACTCAGAAGAGTGGATTGGGTAGATGCTTCTTTTACTTGACTCTTTACTTTCCTTGGATTCTTTACTTTCCTGTTACCTCTTCCTGGCATACCCCCTTTCTTTTTTTTAGACCCACCAAATTTATTAAATTTATTTAGTCTTATAGTATTATTCATTATATAATAATACTATAAAATTTTACTACTTTAAAACATTTGCTAAATTATATATACAAAAACATATGTCATTTTATGTTTATTTATTATTATCTTCAGATAATTGTACCTATGTAGGGGCCACAGTTGACTTAGATAAACGTCTAAGACAACACAATAAAGAAATTAAAGGAGGAGCTATAGCCACAAGTAATAAAGTGTTAAAAGGCGAAACATGGATTAGAGTCGCACATATAAAAGGATTTCCAGATTGGCAAGCAGCGCTTCAATTTGAATGGCGCTGGAAACAATTATCTAGGAAAATTCAATCAACGGTTAAAGAGCCTTTAGAACGACGCGTTAAAGCTCTAAAATTTTTATTAGATTTGGAAAGGCCAACATCAAAAGCCAAAGCGTATAGGGAATGGCCAACCCCTCCTGAAGTAGTAATTGAAGATGAAGAATTTCAGAAAATTTATGAACAACTTTGACCAGGGTCATCATCGCCACAACCTACACCTGAACTATTGGTGGGATCTTTAGCACTATAAATTCTACTTAAAGGTCTACCAATAGCATATTCAAAAACTTTTTCGTATAAACAGTAATTTTCATGTAAATTACAAGCAATACCAGCAACACTTGCTGATACTTTTTTTTTCTCTTCGCTAGTCCAAACACTATTTTTCTTATCAATTTGATCAAGTTCCCATAAAATGCGATCAGCGACTCTCTTGGTATAAGAGACTCTATCAACAGGACAAATTGGATCTCCTATTTTCCATCCTTGAGTATTTTGTAGAGAACCAGGAATTGATCCAGGAGTACCAGCTGCAGGATTAGGAGCAGTAGCAGGATCCCCACACGGACCATTAGCGTTACAAGTATCATTATTGGAAGCATTAGCGGATACTCCTTGACCATCTTGAAAGCAACGAGACATAGAACTATTGCCCATTATAAATTATATAAATATTTTTTTTTCTAAATATTTTTATACAATTTGTATAAATTCTATAAAAAATTTGTAAACTAATATATAATGTTTGTATTAAATCATAAAAAGGATCATTCTAAAAATAATATTTTAGCAAAAAAAGTCGCAATCTTAAAAAATTTACAACATATAAAACAAATAAAAAATGAAAATGGAATTAAAACACATAATCAATTATTAACGCATGAAAATAATAATCAATCTTTTAACAATATTGAAAGTAAAAGTATTGATAGTAAATTAAGCGAAGATAATATTGAAGATATAACTAACCACGAGCTAGAAAATCGTATCATTTTACATAACAGTTTATACAACAATATTATTCCAAATAATAATTATAAATATATAAATTACTATGTTAATAATGATATTAAAAATTATATAAAAAATGATATTAATTTTTATATTAACAATAATATAAATTTGAAAAAAATTAAATACATGAATGATACCTTAGAAGACGAAGAACCTCTTCAAGAACTATTATTAGAACCACTTCAAGAACCATTATTAGAACCATCTCAAGAACCACTTCTAGATTTACCTCAAGAATCATTACAAGAACCAATGAATTATCAAGAACAAATGAATAATATTCAAATGCTAATAAATAGAATTATAAATAATTCTGAATTAAATGACCCTTATATTTTTAAAAAATTCATATTAGATGATATAAATAATACAAATTCTGCTATACCAGAAGATTCAAATAATATAAATTCTGTTATATTAGAAAAACCCAAAAAAAAAGTTATAAATTTAAACAAAATTGATAAGATAATTAATGATGAAAATAATTTAAACATTGTTACAAAAGATAATATTCAAAATAAATTCAATCAAATAGTAAAAAAGATCAATAATAAGTTACAAAGTGAAATTAGTAAAGATATGTTTACATACGGTGAAATTTTAACAAATAAAGATTCCAAAGATAATATATTTAATATGATATGTTTATCTATTTTAAATAAAATAGAAAAAATAGTAAATTAAATTGTGATTATTTATTTTATTCAAAATACATTTTTAATCTATAAAATAATTTCTTAAAATATAATCCAATATACATCTGAAATACATCATTATCAACAACTTCATCAAGCTTAAATGTTAGCAATACATTAGTTGGTTGATTTTGTTTAAAATTAATTTGAAAAGATGGTATATATAAATTATCTTCAGTTGAAACCAAATTGCTATCAAAAGGAAAACTAGAAATTATACATTCATCATTATCAAATTTATATACAAATTTTAAATGAATATTAACATTTTTAATTTGCTTAAATTCACTTTTTAAATTTTTAATTTTAATAGTCACGTTATTTACATTGTTAATAGTATTTTCTGAGTCTTCCGTAATGCTTTCAATAATATCTTTGTTTAATTCATATAATAATTCAAACAATTGTTTACAATTTAATAATTCTAGTACAGATACATCATTAACAGGATTTTCGTTTATATCAAAAGATAAAGAATATTCATTATTGTCGTTTTTTTTCAATAATAAGTTTTTCTCATCACAAACTATATACCAATCATCACTCATATAATAAAATAACTAAAATATTTTGTAAATTTAAACATAATATTTTATAATTTATAATGATAAATCCGAGCCTTCCAAATATTCCTTAAATATTTCTTTAAGTGATTTTTTTTCTGCTATTTTTTCAATTAATGATAACGCGGATAAACATGATAAAATGGTTTGACACCCTTCGGGTTTTATTTTTATATCTAATTTCTCTATTATTTTAATTATTTCTAATATTTCTTTTGACCCAAAATGTTCAAATGAAGCAAAAATTAAATCAGAATTCTTATAAATATCATTTTTAATATCATTATTTATATTTTTTATATCGTCTACTAAAAGTTTTAGTAAACTATTTATAATCAAAACTTTGTTTGAATTTTTTAAACCTAAAAGAATAGAAAATATAGATTTGCTAAATAATTTAGAATTTTTAATTACTAATCCAAAATCTATTATACCTATCTTATTATCAGGTAATAAAATTATATTACCTGGATGTAAATCCGCATGATGAATGTCTTTAATTAATAATGATTCAAAAATAAATGATCTAATCACTGAAAAATACGATTGTATTTCATTTTGCGGAATATTGTTCATTAATTCTCCTTCCAAAAAATCCATTATAATTAATTCATTTGAAATATGGGTAAAATTTGGATATACATTCGGAATAATTATATGTGTACTATTAGAAAATTGTTCTTTAAATAATTGTAAATTATTTATTTCATTTTCAAAATCACATTGTTCTAATAATAGCTTTTTATTATTTTGAATTATTTCTATAGTATTTATATTTGATTTGTGAGAAAAAGATATTAAAAATTTTATAATACGAAATAATCCTAATACATTTTCTATTCCATTTTTTATTTTAAATTCAATATTTTTTCTTAATATTTTAATAGCAACTGGTTTGTCATTTAATTTACCTTTAAATACCAAAGCGACAACCCCGCTTTTTATTGGAATTAAACTATCAAATGAAAAATTTATATTTTCCTCATTTACATAATTTGAAATTTTATTGAATAGTTCATAATCTATATCATTTTCTGTAAATGGAACATTGTCATAAAATTTTTTAAAATAACACATTAATTCCTCGTCTAAATCGTAAATATCTTGAATACCCCATTGAAAACATTTTAAATAAAATATATTTGTTCTACTCAAATCATTACATATGTTTTTTATCATCTTATTATAATTAATAATGTTTATTCTAAACTTTATATATTGAAAAAATATACGTATAAATAGTCCTATATTTTCTATTAAATTGTAAATCATAATATTTAATATTAATATTTTAATTATTATTATTTTACTTATTAGTTTAATTTTTTTTATTTAAATATTTTTATTTAGTATTAATGAATAGTATTTTATCATCTACTATATACCCCAAATCTGAAAACTATTCTAGTAATTTACCAGATAATTTTGATTGGAAATTGTATGCTAGTATTGTTAAAGACTCATCAATAAATAGCGGTTCAAGTGCTTATAAACATTATAAACACAAATGTACTGTTAATTCACATAATTATCGTTTATATTGGAGAACTTATTACAAAATCCCTAACAATTTTGTTGAAGAAAGTTACAAAAAATATTTAAATTTTAGTAGCGTTAAATTTCAATTTAATAATTTTGAAGATTTGTATAAATTTTATGTTACAAAAGGGGCTCAATTATATCCTTTAAATGATAAATATTCTAGAATTCATTTTGAAATTCCCGATGATTTTGACGCTAAAATATATATAACTGTTTATCCAGAAGCTAAAAAAGAAAATGATAATCAAATATATCATTTCTACCATTATAATAAAGAATCTTTTCCATTAAATGCGTATTATTATCGTCTTAAATATAATATCCCTGAAGATTTTGATATTTCTATTTATAATCAACGTTATAATTTTAGTTATAACGAATCCAATGCTTACCAATTTTTCAAAAATATAGGTAAGGTATCTTACCCTTTGGACTCAAAATACTACGCTATCAAATATAATATTCCTGAAGATTTTGATATTCAGGTGTATAACCAACGTTACAATTTTAATTATAAAGAAGACACTGCTTATCAATTTTATAAAAATATTGGCCAATACTCTTATCCATTGGACTTAGAATACTATAATCTTAAAAATAAAACTGTTTTTAATCGCAAATATAAAAATAATATACCAAATGGTAATCATTTTTTTGATAATCAACATCATAATACCAAAATTATTAATACAGATAACTTTAATGAATCAAATATTACTAATTTAGCTTCCAATAATTTAGATGGTAATGATTGGAATGATATTAATTTGTATGGTAATAATTTGGCTTCCAATAATTTGGCTTCCAATAATTTGACTTCCAATAATTTAGATGGTAATAATTCAGATGATAATATTTTGACTTCCAATAATTTAGATGGTAATAATTTAGATTCTAATTTACATGATAAAAATGTAAGGGCAATTTTAAAAATACCACAAGATTTCAATTATGAAAATTACAATTTACGATATCAACTCAATTTAAATGAAATAGAATCATATAAATATTTTAAAACAAATGGAAAAAAACATTCTTTAGACGAAGCATATTATCGTATTCAATACAATACCCCTTCCGAATTAACATCTAAATATTTAGATTCATATAAAAAGCTATACCCTAATACAATTAAAAATAATGATTCTATTCAAGATGTTTTTAAATATTACCATGAAAGTATTCAAAAACTTAAAAAAGAAGACTTGGACTCAAAAGAATTCAAATATAATACAGAAAAATATTATCATATTTTTGAATTAATTGATCCTGAGGTTATATTTAAAGAAAATGTATTTTTTTACGATTTTATTAACTCTAATATAAAATTAATAGACATTTATAATTTATATTTAGATTATCCTGATTCTGAAATTGGTATTAAATTTATTCAAAATTATGAATATTTAAAAAATTTTGAAAATTATATTTGTAATGAAGAATCTAGACGGTTTTATTTTTGTATAAAAGATTTTATTAATGAATACTTCAATAAACCTAATTTATTAATCAATCAAAAATCCTATTTTTCTACAACTAAAACTATACAAAAGACTAGAACAATTAAAAAACAAAAAATTAAAGAAGAAAACGATAATAATATTGCTAAAATTATTCCTAATTTATCAAGAAGTGTAAATCTTGTAGATAAAATTGAAAATAAGACGAATATTATTAAATTTATTGATATTATGAAAAAATCTTCTAATCCTGTTTATGTTGAATACGATGAAACTGAATATTATATAGAAGATGAAACTACTTTTATGGATATTAAAGTTCCTTTATACACAACATTTTATTATAATATTGAAAATGAAAATAAAGTTTACAGTTATTTAGATCTTTATCGCAAAATTCAACAATCTAATTCTTTTTATAAATTATTTATTCAGAAATCACAAATTATTAATTCTTTTTACAATCTTAATACTTCAAATAATAATGATAAATATTGTGTAGTGGTTTTTTTAAATGATGATTATATTCATAATTATTTATCCATTTTAAATAATTTAAATTATTTAGGAGTTATTTCTAATTTATATTTAATAGTCAATGATAATGTCAAGAATTCTGAAAAATTTATTTATTACACTAATTTAATACAAAACAAAAATATTAAGGTAAACTTAATATCCATTTCCAATAATTTTACTTTTAACGATTATAATAACAGGATTCTTTCAAAAACATTTTGGGAAAAATTTAATTCTGAATTTATAATTTTATTTAGTACATTGACATTTATAAATTCTAACTTTTTGAATAATAATATAAACATTTCTAATAATTTTTATGTTTCTAATCAATTATATAATAATTATAATATGATTAACACTTTGTTTAGCATAAGATCTAAAAAATGTATTTTAAAATTACTTGATGATCAATCTAATGAAAATGAATTGGATTTAGATTATATTCCGGACGATTCATCAGCATATAAATTATTAAATATTAATAAACAATTTGAAAAATATAAATTTATTGATTATATAAATCAAGAAATTCCGATAGTATATTTAGAAAAAATGGAAAAATTGTTTAATTATTTAGATTTAGAATACAATATCATGAATATTCTTTAATTTTTGCGTTAATTATTTTAAAAATTTAGAATATTTTTTTTTCTAAAACGATTATATAAAGATGGCCGGTTCAACAACCAATGTTCTTACATCCGATCCTGCTTTTGCTAGAATGTTAGTAAAAACATTAATTAGTTCTGATTTTGCTGATTCAGGAGATAATACTTTTGCTGAAACACAAGCACTTTTAGCTTTAGTTGGTATTGATATTTTGCTAGAAGTTCACCTTACTAGATTCAAAGATATTGCTAAAACTATAAAATTTGCTGATGTAGCAGCCGTTAATACTGGAGACAATAAAAAGGGTGACACTGCTGGTGTTTTTACTAATGTTGCTGCTGACAACGAAGCTGCCGCAAGAGATGCGTTCAATCTTGCTTATTACGTTGCTGTCGCTAAGAAATGTTTTAAAGATTCCGCAGCCTTAGGTGCCACTGGATTTACAACTCTTTCCGTAGCAAATGATACAATAGCCGCTTATTTAGCTCAACCAGTTAGTCCAGGAGTTGGGCCAAGTTGGTATAAGCTTTTAGTGGCGTTTTCAGTTGGTATTATACCATTTAAGATAAAGGTTACCGATAAAACTGGTGGTAAATATGATATTACTGAGGTTTTAACAAGTGACTCCGATTATGATGCTACCGAATTTTATACAGCTCCCTCAAATCCTATAAAGAGTGATATTACCGCAGCTAAAGCCGTTAAAAAAAATATTGGTTCTTCTTTAATGAAACCAGGCGATATTCCTCTTGGAATATTTAAAGCCGCTGCCGGCGTTTTATTAGCTACTGGAATTGATACTTCCTCAGGAACCGCAGATTTATCATCAATTAATACAGCACAAAAAGTACTTAATATTGTTGGTTTAATTACTGCGACCCCCTCAGGTGATTTACTTTTTGAGTTGAATTCTCTCACTACTGGCTCAGGAATTGTAAAAACAGCAACAGGCGATGCTTCCGATTCTGACTCAAGACTAGCTGAGGGTATTCGTGCTTTAAATAATAATGGTTCTTATGCTTATGCTAATAGCTCTCCTCTAGTTACAAGACCTGTTGATTTTATCACCGCCCCTGTATACCAATATAGTGGTAAAGTTACCAAAGTTGTTCGTTGGTTAAAAATTGTTAAAAAAGACAATTCGGCATTAGCAGAAATTTTAATTGGCGCTGATAGTAATTCTTCTGAAATAAAAACAGACCTTCAATCAACTAATTCTGCAGATATAAAAGGTTTATATTATACAAATGATAATTTAACTACAGCAGATGCAACCAAAGATAAGTCATATGGTACCGTATATAAAGCAGCAGTTGAGGCTACATCAACTGGCACTGTTAATATCACCGCCTTTACCAGAGCTGAGGAATTAGCTAACTATATTACTAGTAATGGTACCGCAGCTAATGTTACTGCTGCTGCAGCAGCAACTACTAGTAATACAACTGGTATCAATGCTGCTGAAGGAAGTTTTAATACTTTAATATCTGCTTTTGCTAGTGCTCCTATTCCAACTGTAAGTATTGATCTAATTTTTGAAGCACTTATGTTGGTTGCCGCAAGAAATAATAAGACGAGAGGAGTATATGAAGATATTTATAAAATTATTTCAACTTGGTTCGCAGCAACTCCGGTTTCACAAAAACCTACTACTTCTCCTCCTACAAGTGTGAGTAGTTTTTGGAATTTACCAGGTCCAAATGAATACACTGAAGAACATGCCAGGCGTCTTGTTGTTAATTATATTCTTACAAATTACAATATTAGACTATTAGCTGATCCTCGCAACAAGTCTTATTTTGATCTTTTATTTAAGATTGGCACAAACTCTGGTGTTAATGTAAATACTTTACAAGCAACACAAATCTTTAGTTATAACCCAAATTTTATTGGTGGTAATGCCCCAGTGTCAAAAGTAGGAATCCCAGAAGAAATTTTTGCTATTTTGAATAAAAGAGAAGATTTGACAACCTTTACAAAATTGAGATTTTGGATTGAATTAAAATACACTACTGTAAATACAACTGATGATATAATGGATTTAATAGCTGCATTTGGAAAACCTATTGTCTATGATCTTCCAGAAATGCCTCTAAGTAAAAATGGTGGTGATTTAATTACTCCATCCAATACTAATAATTCAATATTAGGCAACTCAACCAATAGTCCAAACGGTACTAGTACATTTTATATTACATATGCTATAAATAACGATGCTCATAAAAAGTTGCTTAAAAGAAATAAAGTTATTGCTAACTTTATTGATATTTTGAATGAGGAACAAAATATTTCAATAAAAGCAAATAAACTTTTAGACTTAGCAAAGTTCACTATTGATTTTGATAATTTTGTAAGATATCATATAAATTATAACTCAACTAATACGAATGCATTTAGGACTATTATTGAAGTATGGTTAACAAATGAATTGGCTTCATCAATTGAAGAAATTGTTGTTTCCAAAAATACATACGGATCAATTGTTAAAAACGCTATCATTAATTATGTATCCAATATTTTAAATTTAGACAATAAAGCCCTAAGTGCCGCTACTGATACAGCGACACCTAATAACGAAGATTTACTTATACCTTCCATTTCTAGTTCAGTTCTAGCAAGCGCAGTGTTAGCTAGTAAAGTAATGAAAAAGGATCCGAATGTAGATAATCCAACTAAAGCAGATTCAGCAATAAAATTAAGTGATTTCTTAGGGACTCCTTCAAAACAAGATATGTTATTGATCGGATTAATTGCTTCAATTATGGATGGAAGTAAGGATATAACTAAATTAAATGAAAATGGAAGAAAAAGTTTAGTGGAAGCAGGTGTATCACTTTCTGATATAGCATTATTAGTTATAGCAAAAAATATGAGATCCGATGCTTGGACTCTAAGTAAGGAAACAAAATATTCGTTTTTAGCAGGACTAGACTCAAATGGCAGCTTTGTAGCCGATGCTAATTAAATTTCAGTATATAACTGGATTAATTAAAGATTAAAAAAAAATTAATTTTATAAAAATATAAAATTAACTGATGATCTATGTTTTAAGTTTACGAGTTTTAAGTTTGCGAGTTTTAAGTTTGCGAGTTTTAAGTTTACGAGTGTTTTTATAATTCCGTTTATTAAAAGATTTTCTAACAAAAGATTCAATGCCTGATTTATGCTGTATAATTTTTACAACAATATTTTGATAAAATGAGCGAAATTCATTATGTTGTTTTTGTATGTCATCAAATGAAAACCATTTGATTTGAGTTTTTTCAAATATTTTAGTATCTCTAATAATTTTAGGATCCAGTTTTTGTTGTAAAAATTGTTGATTATTATTATAATAAAAAGGTAATTTATCATCATATTCCATAGGAAATATATGACATCTATAAGTAGTATGTCCATGCGATTTATAATCAATATTATAAGTACCATATTTATTTAATAAACGTTTTATATTGATATCATTTCCTAAAAAGCCAGTCAATTCCTCTGAACCTTCTCTAATAGCAGTTTGAAACAAAGTTTCTCCTTTATCAGTGCCTCCACCGAAATCACTCCAACCAGGATTTTCATCAATATCCCTTTCTTTTCCAAATAAAAAATAAATTTTATTATTATGTATAGTAACAGGTAAAATACTTCCACCCATATAAAATAATTATATATTATAAATTTTATAAAAAATAAAAAAAAATACCCAATAATATATAATAAATGACTGAAATGTATTATTCGGTATATTTTATATTAATAATAACAATAATTGTGTGTATATTAATTTGGAATAGTAATTTACATAAAAGTTTGAAATATCAACAATTTTTACAGTTATTAGCTGGTATTACAGTGTTATTTACAAGTTTTGCGATAATTATTCAATTATATACATTTACAGCTACACAAGATGATAAAGAAACACAAATTTATGAATCTATGTTTAATGATTTAATAGGAGATACTTTAAATTATTTTGAAAATAATCCTAAAATGAATTATTATTACAATTCAATGTTTAAACCTTTACATTATAATCCAGATAATGTAAAAAAAAGATATTATTCAGAAGAGCAACAAATAACACATTCTATGTTACAAAAGTTAGGTTCAATATTATATTATTTAAATACAGAGCAAACTTTAGATAAAAAAACTAAATTAAATATAGAAACAAAAATAGATTTATTTTATAAAAATGTGATAAGTTCTCCAATATTTATGGAAAATTACATGAATATAAAAAATCGTTTATTTTCAGAAAGCGTAAAAAACTATTTACAAGAAAAATTTAATATATAAAATCATAATATAAGTAATGCCAAATAGAACAAAAAAACAAAGAACGAAAAAAAAGCATAATAAAAGTATAAAAATTAAAAAACTAGCTAATAAAACACCTCATTTTATAAATGAAATAAGTCAAAATATAAACGAGTTTATAAATAATAATATAAATTTGAATATAGATTTAGTAAATTCTTTAGAAAATAAAGTTGTAAAATCATATTCACCGACAATAAATAATGATTTAGTTACACTTCAATCGGTAGAAAGAGAAAAAGTTCATAATTGTAATAATGAAAAAGCATTTGAATTAAAAGAGCCTCTACAAATAGGATTGCCCGGCGTATTATATGGAAAGTCTTGTGTTCCATATTATGATAATAAAGCAGTAAAATATCTATTAAAAAACTTAGCAGCGAATAAGCATGTAAATCCAGATAAAATAGTAACTCCTATACAAAGTCAATCTAATTGTTGGTTTAATACTATGTTTGTAACATTATTTATAAGCGATAAAGGTCGTAAATTTTTCCATTTCTTCCGACAATTAATGATAGAAGGTATACAAAATGGTGGAACAAAAATACCAAGTAAGTTAAGAGATGGTTTTGCTTTATTAAATTATGCGATAGAATCATGTTTAACTGGTAACAAATATGCGTATATATTAGATACAAATGTAATAATAAGAAAAATATATGAAGCAATTCCAATTAAGTATAAAGAGAAGCTGCCGTATATAAAGGATGTTTCGGAAGCAGGAAATCCAATTCGTTATTATTGGAGTCTAATTTATTATTTACATAATAAATCATTAGAGATGTTATTTATAAAAAATACAAATGAAAAATGGAAAGAGATGATATTAAAAGAATTAGAAAAAAAGCAACATTTACCACATGTAATAATTTTAGAGATATATGATGGGACTAACAAAAATGCGGGTATTTCTGGTCAAACTACTAACAAACCTAGAAGTTTTTTTATAAAAGGTGCGAAATATGTATTGGATAGTTGTATAATAAGAGATATTTCACAGCAACATTTTTGTGCGACACTAACATGTGAAAAAAATGAAATGGCATACGATGGTTTAAGTTATCATAGATTGGTTCCGTTATCGTGGAAAAAATATATAAATTCTGATTTTGAATGGGAATTTGATGGTTCAAAGGATTTAGATGGAAAAGCATTAAAATGGAGTTTTTTACATGGGTATCAAATGTTAAATTATTATCGTGTAAAATGAAGAAAAAAATTTATGAAATTTATAATAAATTGAAAGTTTGATATAAAAATAGAATAGTATTTTGAGAAGCTAAATGGCCCCCACCGTCATCGTATTCATTTTTATTATCATTATCAGAAATTCCAGTTAAAGTTAAACATGGTATGTTTAAATGATTACTAACAATATATGTAATAAATTCATCTTGTCCTTCACCAATAGAATTATTATGTATATTAATAAATCCTTTTGTATCAGTGATAGGTTGTAAAACAAATTTAGATGTTTTATAAAGAATATTTTTTGCTTCTATAAAGTTATAATCCAAAGAATATTCTTTATAATTAAAAATTGTAGCTGAATTAAATTGTACAACGTCACCAATATTGAATATAATACTTCCAGCAGTGCTAATTCCAATTATACTTGACGTTCCTAAAGTGTCAATTAGATGATAAATACTATTTAATAAAATAGAAATATTAGAAAATTGTTGTGGATGTTTATTCATAAGGCAAAAATAATTTCTACCGACTTGTAATGTAGTAGAAACATCTTGTTGATAATCAATAATTTTATATGAAATATTATTATTATTTAAATAATTAATTATGAATTTTTTACAATTAATATCCCAAAATAATATTAGTGAATTGGAAATAGGAATTTTATTATCTTTGATATGGTAAATAATATAAAACAATATAAATGAGGATATAAAAAATAGAAAAAATAAAAAAGAAAAATTATAGTAAATCATAATATTAAATTATATATTATTATAAAATATAATTTAATTATAATAAAGAGAAATGAGTTTGCCAGTTAATATAAATACAGGATTTAGAGAAACATTGTATCAAAACCCAAATTCTTCAAATAAAATAACACCATTAACTGAAGATGATAAAAAAAATGTGTGTAAAGATATATTAATTACAGGTAAAAAAATAAATAATAAATATAGTATACCAAGTCAATTTCCGGTTATAACATCTAATACGCAATCAAATAAAAAGATAGGCGGAAGAAAAAAAAGAAGAAAAACATTAAGAAAAAGAAGAAGCAAATATAGCCGTTATTAGATCCGATATTATAGTCGTTATTATATCCGTTATTATATCCGTTATTATATCCGTTATTATATCCGTTATTATATCCGTTATTATATCCGTTATTATATCCGTTATTATATCCGTTAATATATCCGTTAATATATCCGTTAATATATCCGTTAATATATCCGTTATTATATCCATTATATAGTCGTTAAAAACCTGTTATGATGGATTCTTATTTATCTTCTAATTTTTGAACGCGTTTTTTTAATTCTTGAATTTCTTTAATAAGAATGCCAATTAATCCACTATAATTAACGGTTTGTGATATTTGACCATCTTTTTCGCCTTCCACTAGGAAAGGAATTTGTTCTTGTAATTCATGAGCAATTAAGCCAATACTTTCTTTTCCATTGTCTTTAAATTGAAAGTAATAAGGTTGAAGTGGATCAATTGTAAAATCTTGTAAATTTAAAGGTTTAACATTTTCTTTTAATCTATAATCTGAAGATGATGTAAATTGATATGCGCTAACTATTATATTATTTCCATGATTTAAACTAAGATCTGGTGATAAAGTTCCCGGAGTTCCTTGAGTTAGAATCCAATTACTTGGTCCAGTTGCTCCAGTAGGTCCAGGGGGTCCAGTTGCTCCTGTAATACCACCAGGAGGACCAGGAGGTCCAGTAGGGCCTGTGGGACCAGTTGGGCCATTAATATTAGTTATATCAAACAACATATAATTTGAAGTAAAAGTATCATTAACAACTTGAACACTATAGGTACCAGGCGAAGCATTTTGAGGAACATAAAAACTAATTTGATTGGTACTAAAAAATGATACAGATAATGAATAATTTCCAAAGCGAACTATAGAATAGGTTCTAAAATTGGTGCCAAAAACGGTAATAATGGCTTGATATCCATAAATACTTAAATGTGATGATAATGAAGTAATAGTTGGTGCTAAAGAAGGTAAACTATCAGACCATCCAGCACAACGTTTTCCACCATTACTGTAAAGAAGTCCTGACATTTATAATATAAATATAAAAATATTATTAAACCTTTTATTGTATCAAAGATTTATAAATTAGAAATAATTTCATCATAAGTTTTGTTTTTATAATTTAATTCAATTACAGATTGTATTTTTGTATTCAAAAAAGGTTTGATTATATTATAAATTATTGATATATATCGGGTTGGATTAATAATAATAATTTTTCTACAATTATTACTAAATTTTCCTGATATTAATTTAGCTAATTGTATTCCAACATTAACTTGAAAACTATGCTTAAAATTAAAATCTGTACCATCAAAAATCCATATCCAAGACATATTTTCAGGTAGTTCGCTTAAAACTCCATCATAATGATTTATTATACTTTTGCTATCATAATATAGTTTTGCTTTGGAAGGACATGTATAATAATATTTTATTTTGTCTGATTCAAAAATTTCATTTAAAGAATGAGATGTTGGATCAATAGCGCATAAGGGACATATATATTTCATATTTTAAAACTATATATAAAAAATGAAATTTAATCTAATTATAAAATTCTCAAAGGGGTAAATGCGTTTACGTGTGTTATGCTTTTTTTACCATTAGAAGACTCGCCAAAAGTTCCAGTATAGGAATTCCAAAAGAAGAAAGCACTAATAATTAAAAAATAAAAGCCAGTGATAAATTCTAATGTTCTATTTGATACTGATTTAGTTAAATAAGCACCTACAAATGCTAATAAAAAATAACAAAGGAATAGTATTACTGAAGTAAGAATTCTAACTTGACCACGATTATAATATTGAATAACAGCTAGAATAGAAATTGGCGGAACAATAGCAAGTAAAACTGTTCCAGCAGCAGTTTTAAAATTTGGAACTATACCTAAAATTAATAATCCAGGAAGCATAACTTCAGCTCCAGACTGTCCAAGAGCGCCTCCAAATAATCCAGCAACTGATCCTAAAATAATAGTTAATAATATGTCAAATGTCATATAGTAAAATGATATTATATTTTTTACATAGGAGCGTCGTCGTCTTTTTTTAATGTAATGTTCCCTACAATAAAACTGTTAGCTAAAATGTAAGTTATATATCCAACTATATTTCCAATAATAAATCCAATAATTAATTGTAGAATAGTATGATTATTAAATAAATATCGTTGAAACAATGAAGCAGTAGTAATAAAAACATATAAAAATATATAAAATGGATTATTCAATGTTAAAAATATAAAAATTAAACAAAATCCACAATTTTGAGCATGTCCAGAAGGCATGCCATATTTATCAAACCCGATGCGTGATCCATTGTTAATAGCAATTTCTAATATTTTTATATCATTAGAAGGTCTAGGTTGTTTAAAAAGTAATTTTAATAAAATATTTAAAATGTTATTTAAAATAAATCCGGAAACAAAAAACTGTAAATAAGTTGTTTGATTTCTTAGAAGAATTAATGTTAAAAAAAATAAAAATATTGGTGCGTATAAACCAATATAATTGAAATTAATATAATTATTCATTATTATATAGTGACATTAATTTTTATCAATTATGACCTCTTTGGAAATATAGCTGATAATTTTATGTAAATTTTTATCGGATTCCTCTTTGGATGATCCAGATTTAGAGTTTTTAACAATTTTTCACAAGTTATGAAGTAAAGATTATTTTTTTTAGAATCAGAGTCAGTACAATCAGGATATTCTTTTCGCCATTCTTTACTTCGTTATAAATATTTTTAATATTTTCATTAGCAATAACTTTAATGGCTTTTGTTAAAATTGGTTTTTCATCATGTTCTTTTGCCCATGCGTTGTTGTATTTAATGTAAATAACTTCTCTTTTTTGATCGCAGCAATGTAAATCATTTTCCGCAAAAAATACAATCACAAAAAAAACGAAAAAAATGAAAATGAGAGCATTTTGGTAAGAAAGCATGTACTTAGATCCCTTTTTCCAAGACTTCTTTCAGTTTTTCATTTTCAAAAACCAAATCACTTTTATAAATCGAAATATGCCAACTATATATTATTGTTAAAGTACTTAAAGACTCTTTAAGTCCATTTGAATATAATATTTCTTAAAGTACTTAAAGAACCAACCCCTCTAATACTGATATAAATTCTCTGATATTATTGTCATTGACCAATCACCACCATGTAAATCCACTACATTTCCTTTGTCATCTAATAACTTCACTCGCAAACGATCTATATCAACTGGACCAAAATAAACACGTTTATTATCCTGTAAAGAACCACTAAATTCAACATATATATCTCCTGTTTTCATTCCACCATATTTTATTGGTATTAAAGCAAATGTATCTGAATTTGTTGGAGCTTTTGATCTAAATGAGATTGTTTTATTTCTATTTTTTATTATTTCATTCACTGTATATATTTGTGCTTGTGTTAATGTTCTCGGTGCTGATGGCAAAATTTGCTCCACTTTAGCACCGGCTAAATCTATTTTATCATTCAAACTATTAAATAAATTGTCTTTATTTATCCCTAGCGCAATTGCTTCCGCTGAATCTAACGCTGATAAATTTCCTAATGAATTTAAATCTAATTGAGCTGGTAAATTTGTCGGATTGATATTACATAAATAAGGTTGTGAAGCATTGAAATATGTCGGTATCGGCAATGTCTTTGATAATTGTGTTATAGTTATTAAACCATTATTTATATGATTCTGGTTGTAATCATCCAATACCAATATAAAATACTTTGGACCATATAAATTTAAAACTGCTGTTGCTTTATTACCTTTACTATAAGTATAGGGAACCGATGTTCCTGTAATAGTTGCTGTAAAAACTGGTTCTATTGGCAAACGATAACCCATTAACCATCCTAATGTTCCATTAAATGTATGACCTTGACCTGTTGATGCTGAACAAGGATAAGATCCTGATTCATAACAACTTTTTGTTCCTGTTAAATCAAAAAATGTAAAAAAAGCAAACAAATCCTTATCAAATGTTTCTAAACCCCTAGTTAAAGTTTTTATTTTATTTGTAGAGGGATCCTCCCAATCATCTCCTAAATATAGCGTTATTTTTCCATTATTTGAATTAAATTTTGCTATATCAGGTTCAGACATTAAACCACCTACATGAGTAAATCCTTGTGACCATCCCCAATCCTCTGGATTTGATGAGCCATTCTTTGGATATTCCACATACGGATATTTGAAATTATCTGGATTTTTAAACGCACTATTTAAAGCATCACAAAATTCGGTTGGTGAATAATTCCCTGGTTCAATAAATATTTTAAACGTGTTTGTACCTGTACCATCATCTGTGGGATTTGTTATCCAAAAACATGTATTGCCATAAATATAATCAATTGTATACCAAGTATACGGAATTTGTATAGAATATAATGTTAAATTTAATACATCAGTTAAAGGATCTGATAAATCTAATGTAAAGTCTGTTGATATTGCTTCAGAACCACCGGATGCTTGGCGAAATTGACTATCAATATTTATAAAACGACTTGTTGTATTTTTTAAATTAGGATTTAAAATATCCTGAGCAACATTTATTGGAAGAGTATTATTTACTCCTAATTGTTGTCTATTCATGGGTACATGTTGATTATCATAAACATCTATTTTTTGGAAACGATCTGTTAATTTATCTTTTTGTACCTGATTATTTTGAGGCAAAGATTCATATTTATACCATTCATTGGTTTGTTTAGCATTTGGAGTATATTCTGCGTCCACGCCTGATGTTTCTAATTGATTCATATAGCGTAATAATTTTGTTTGAATAGATTGAAAAAAATTTACTAATTGAGGTTGATTCTGTCCTGAAGGAGAATAACGCTGGATATATTTATTGGTGGCATCAATTATTTCGTCCGAATTAGGATCATCTAAATCTAATATTGTTAATAATTCAGTAATTGTATAATTATCTACGTTATAATCCATTGTAGTCATATATAAAGTAATGCTATTTTTCTATATATTTTATAAAAATTCTATATTTTTCTTCTTTTTTTTGGAATTATTTCTAATATTTCTTCAACTACTTGTTCTTGTTCCTCATTTACTTCATTATAAAATTCACTGATATTATTAAAATGCTCTAAGAAAACATATTTTATTTTATTTTTTAAAGTTCGTAATTCATAATTCCAATGAGTAAATAATTTATCCGTCATAATTGTTATTCCTGTTCTAAATTTTAAATTTGATTTACCTTTAAATAAAATATTATCTAGAATTTGTCCAATTTCTATATCTGAATTATCCAATTGATTCCTATTAATCCAATGTTTTCCACGATAAATAAAACGATTATAATCACTATTTTCATATATCTTATGCCGTTTCTCTGAAACTAATGTATTTCTTATTAGACCAATTCCTTCTATTTTATTAATTTCATTATTCATTTCTGCTACAAATATTAAACAATCTGGAGAATACAATTCGCGTATTTTGAAAGCTGATCCATAAATTACAGCTTCTTTATTTTTTTCTCTATATTCAATATTTTCTTTATATGTTGAATTATTAAATCGCGTACATGCTATATGAAACATTTGTTAGTTTAACAATTAAATAAAAATAAACTAACAAATCAATTTTTTATATTATACGTTTCTTTCATTTATTATAATTTATATATTATTATTAATGGAAAATGAATGCTATTTTGTTTCTTGTCGTGGAATATTAAAATCTTGTACATTTCATTATATTAATCAAATAACTAACATAAATAAAGACGTTAATTATTTGTATGATATGTTAACTTCTAATCAAATGTTTGATGGAATGTCTATTTATATATTTAGCGATTTACTCAAATATTTTGTAAATATTATTTTACCAAACATTAAATATAAATTTGTTCTTGTTACAGGAGAATCTGATCTTTGTGTTCCAAAAGAAATTTTAACAGAACAAGAAACTTATATACTTCTTAAAAACCCATATTTATTAAAATGGTTTGCTCAAAATTCACGTATCCAAGAAAATGATAAAATAATTCAAATGCCTATTGGTTTAGATTATCATACTTTTTTAAATAATCCTAAACATATATTTAAATTGCCTGAAGAATCACCTATACCAAAAAAGCAAGAATTTGTATTATTAAATATTATAAATAATTCTATACCATATTACAAAAGAATACCAAAAATATTTGTTAATTTTTCTTTAAATGATGATCGTTTTCAACAAAAGAGACACGCATTGAATATTATTCCAAAAGATCTTTTAATAGAAAATAAAGATACTTTACCTAGAACAATTTACCTGGAAAAAGCAATGTATTACACATTTGTTCTAACACCTTCATCTAATGGGTTGGATTCTCATAAAATATGGGAAGCATTATGTATTGGATGTATACCTATTTTATGTGTTCCAGAATTTAAAAAAATGTTTGAAGATTTACCTGTTTTAATTGTAAATGATTGGTCTCAAATTACACAAGATTTGCTTGATAAAACTATTATAGAATTTAGAGGTAGAATTTTTAATTATCAAAAATTAACATTGAAGTATTGGACAAGTATGATAAATGAACAATTCAATGAACGAAAAAGTCTACAAATTAATTACGAATGAGATCACCTAAAGTTAAACCTTTTAAAGAATTTATATCATTAAAATCAATATTCATTTTTGATATTTTATTTACAGTTGGAATTGGTTCATGATTTATTTCAGTAATTTTAAATGATATTCCATTTGTTACTTGTTTAGGTTCTTTAACATATTTAACTTCTTCATATTGATTTACAACTTCTTTTTCTTTTTTATTAGAATTTTCCAATTGTAGTTGGTGTTTTAATTCTATATTTTCATCCAATATTTTTTTATATTCTATATTTTTTTCATCTAATTGTTGCTGTAAGAATGTTATGTAATTTTTTTGCTTAACAATTCTATCATTTAATTGAAAGATTGCGTCTCTAGCATTTACTTTTTGTGACATTTATATAATATTATTATAAATAATTTTAATATTTTTTTATTATAATTATTTTATTTAATGGGTTTTAATTTAATCCTAAAGGATCCGGTTGTGATGCTCTTATGATACCAATAGCATGTTCAGGATCTCTACCAGCCCTAATTGCGGAATATAGTTCATATTTTCCCGTAGTACCAGATTTCTTTCTTTCAGTAAAGAATTCTGGGCATGGAGACTCTAGAGCATCCCATCCTACTTTTCTAAGAAAAATATTATCATGAATTTGTTTTCTGAAGGTAGCACCGTGAGAATCAACTGGCTTAAATGTATCAAGAACTACTTCTCCATCTTGAAGTGCAAAAACAAATCTGGTACTTCTTTTATCGGCATGATCTTTAGCAGCTTTAACAGCTGCTAGTGCTTTTTCACTACCTACATCGTTATTGATTAATTCAGCCATAATATCAAGTGGAAATTCTACAATCTCTCTTGAAATTTGTTCATATCTCTTTTCCAAAAAAGGCATAACATTTTTGCGTTCAAAACTCTTACAAGCAGAAGCGGAAACGGAAGAGGTCTCGTGGGTGAGAGTATCCATTATAATATTCCTAAATATAAATTTTTTTACAAAAAAAATAAAGGTGATTGAAAAATATATATTTATTATATAATCATGACAAACGATATCTATTTATTAGTTAAATAAGTTAAATAAATTCCTTAATATATAAAAATGGACAAAAATCAAATAATTG
>Ga0114967_10000471_pt1 | contig 34363 bp, 36 predicted proteins | sample M_130628_MF_Meta_FD_92639 | JGI IMG/M metagenome (GOLD analysis project Ga0114967, IMG submission 92639) | Freshwater microbial communities from Lake Montjoie, Canada to study carbon cycling - M_130628_MF_MetaG | ecosystem: Environmental > Aquatic > Freshwater > Lake | place: Lake Montjoie...
AGTCGTTTGGACTAACAGTAAATAAATGGGCGTTGACAACAGCGCCCATTTATGTTATAATATTAACTTATTAACACACAGGAGCGTGTATGACTAAAGGGTATAGAGTTTTGAGTTTAGAGACTGCAGGTGCTGACAAGGGCACTGTAAAGAGCCTTGAACAATTGGCTGTTGAGAAGAACTTGACAGAAACAGATGACGAGATCATGACTCGTTTGGCTGAACGCTTTGACATCTTAGAAGACATGACACGTGCCGTAAAGAAGGGTGACGTTCGTGCTATGATCGTCACAGGCCCTCCGGGTGTGGGCAAGAGCTTTGGCGTGGAAAAAGTACTAAGCAAGCATGATGTGTTCGCAGACATTGCAGACGATCAAAAGCTGAAGAAGTATGAAGTAGTCAAGGGTGCTATGAGTGCCATTGGTTTGTACTCTAAGCTATACGAGTTCTCAGACAAGAAGTCAATACTGGTCTTCGATGACTGCGACTCAGTACTGTTAGATGACTTGAGCTTGAACATTTTGAAAGCCGCATTAGACAGCTCAAAGAAGCGTATGATCCATTGGAATACGGACAGTCGTCTATTGCGTAGCGAAGGTGTACCTAACTCATTCGAGTTCAAAGGCGGTGCTATCTTTATTACCAACATCAAGTTTGATCACGTTAAGAGCAAGAAGCTTAAGGATCACTTGGAAGCCTTAGAGTCACGCTGTCACTATCTAGACTTGACTATTGATACAGAGCGTGAGAAGCTCCTACGTATACGTCAAGTGGTCAGAGACTGTGGTATGCTTGATGACTACGATCTTAGTGATGAAGCTAAGGTAGAAGTAGTGGACTTTATTAATGCTAATGCTAAACGTATGCGTGAGCTCAGCTTGCGTATGGTGCTTAAGATAGCAGACCTACGTGCTAGCATGCCGCGTAACTGGGCCCGTGTAGCAGAGCTCAGCTGTATGCGTAGCGGCCGTTAACGTTTAGCCTACCCGGAGGGGCGCTGTGTATGTGCTCCGGGGGGATCCTCTAAGCCCTAAGTCCGATTCGCTCCCGGCATGCTTAGAGGATTTTTTTTGAGGTGGTCGGGGTTATAAAAATAAAAAAATATTTTCGGTGGGGTGGGGTTATATAAATTAATTATTGTTGTTGCGCTACAACAGCGTAGTCCAACAACCCCAGTGGTGCAAAATCACCAGGCCAGTGGAAAAATACCCGTATATTAAATTTTTTACGCGAATCCTCGTGCTAACTCTCTAGGACCCATTCGGGGCAGTATATTAGTGTGTTTTCTTTAACGAAGTCCGGCCCAATAAGGGCGGCCGTTTACGGCCTTGATGATATATAATAATATGAATAGAATAGAACACAATGGACACGAGTACGAATACGATGCAGATTTTGATGTATTTAGGCGTGTGCCAGAACCACATGAGTTTACACACATGAGCCAGTTTGGATGGATATACTTTAGCATCATTGCTCTAGTCATAGGCTACTTTGTCACACGATGAAATCCATTACTTATAATGATCGTAACTATACTCGCTTTTGGGCATGGTTCCCTACACGCAGTACACAAGGTTGCCTACTATGGCTACAACGCTATTACATCCGTCCCGGATCGAATGGGCAAGGCGTTATCTTAAGCCACAGGGACATGCTAACGGACAGTCAAACCAACTCCTAGTCCCACATGCTACGAAAGCCAGCTCTAGCGTGTATGGCAGTCCAGCAGACTTCGCATGTAAATTCAAAGTGATCTCTAATCTTACGCACAGTGGGATGTGCTGTTTTTGTCACCACTTGATCAAAGCAAGCAGTGCCCATGTCAACATAATAACTACTCTTAATACCACGCCGTTCCATCAGTTCTGGAAATACAGCACGAGTAAACCAACATTCATTACCCAATGAGATATATTGCTGTACAGTACGCACAGTCATGAATTGTTCTGCGTATGAGGGTTGGGGTTGCCAATTGGGCTTTGAGACATGATCTGCCAATACCATTGTACAGTAGTTAACTATGTCTTCTGGTAGAATCCAACCTTGACGATCACAGCAGTCAACCAACAGCTGACGGATCATGGGAGTGCTTGTTTCATGCATATGAATATTTATAAAACTACCATGGGGCCACTCATTCTGTGGTTTGAAATTTTTGCGCGAAATTTTTCTATAATCGCACTAGACCCATTCGGTACAGTTAAATACTTGTTACTACAAGGAGCGATGGTATGCAGGCATTAGAACGTGTTGAACTTGAGGTAACAGAAGAAGAACTAGCAGAGTTAGCAGGCTGTTCAGCTGATATGGTAGGTGAGTACATTATAGATCGTATACACGACTATTGCGACAGCCTAGACGCTCTAAAACTCAATCCCGAAATCATGATGGCCGCACTACTACAGGTCTACTGTGATAGAGCCTGCGACTATGGTGATCGAAGCATCTATACAGAACAGTTGGAGTTTGCTCTAGAAGATGAGTGGGAAGAGCATATAGTACACTGATATAAAGACTTTTTAAATATAGAAATAGGTGCTGAGTTAATGCACCTATTTTTTTGCTTTTGACCGCTCCGCGGCTTCGCCGCTACGGACTCTGGGGCCTTAGATGCCTGCCGTATCACCGTTATAGAAATAAAGGCCAGTGCCGTCATTACTAAATGCACCGCCCGCATAACTCCATTGTAGTGCCTGTCCACCTGCACCACCGTTATTACCAGTTATGTATCTAATGGGATAATAGACTCCAGCCTGTAGTAGAATGTTGCGGCTGTAGCTGTAGCTCTGCCCTCTTAGTCCGGGCTGTGCAATAACGGCATTGCTAGTGGTATAGCCCGTGGCGGCAGTGGAGCCAAACCATAGATAGCCCGCATCATCTGAACTTATGCCAAATCTATATACACCTGTATTGGCAGGTAAAAAGTAACCCGCATAGTAATAACTGGTAGTAACTGTAGATAGTGTTGAGTTAATGTTACTGGTAGGGCCCGTGGCAGTTGGTGATGTAAAGAAGTTAACGTCTTCATTCCAATAGCCAGTTTGTGTATACTGATAAAGTCCAGCCACAGGATAGATTGTTCCTCTAACAACTATGGCATCAATTTGAAAACTATCTAAAGATGTAGAGCCAAGATCAATTCTAATGCCAGTGATAATGTTGTCTGTCCAATCGGTTCCACCTGCAGTCAATGTTCGCATGTCCACTGTTATCCACTGAAATGCGCCACCATAGGTTGGTTCAGTCATCTGAGCATAATATGATGCGCTTTCGCCATGCCCGCCAGTGGTATAAAATATCTTTCCATCCCAGCCTGTACCCGCTGTTCTTAACAGTCTAATCTGTACATAGGGATATTGACTACCGCTAAAGCTAACAGTACGTCTTATGATAGGATCTATACTAGATGATGTAACTGTAAGATATGTAGAACCATTGGTCAATGTTGCACCAGCGGCGGTGAATGATTCTGCAGTATTGGTAAAATCATAATAGAAAGGTGCTGCCGCTGTAGTTACTGCGCCACTACCTACTATGGCAAAATTGTTTCTATGCCAAAGAGCCGGTCTCATTAGGCAAATCCTGTTACTAGGCTGGCATAGTAGGTTGTGCCTATGTAACTGATAGTCAACATGTCTATGGCGTTGGCCGCTGTGCTCAGTGTTTTAAATCCGCCAGCAAACTTCATAGTGCTGGTCAATGTGTAGGGTCCACCACTAGCTGGTTGTGTGATAATCAGAGTTAAACTCTGTCCCGTTACTGGACTTGCTAATGCGTTCAGTGTAATGCTACCTGTTAGGGTAATGGTCTGCACGTTACCGTTGGCCACGTTTGGTGTTATAGTGCCGGTTGTGGCACCTGCGGCATATATGGTGTCACGTAGTTCTTTGGGTGTAAACGCACCTGCGCCGCTCAGTGTTGCCGCAACCGTTGTGCCACCGTACCATAAGAACTGTTGACCGGTAGTTGCTACACTGCTCCACATCGTACCACTTTCAATACCAATTGCATAGTCAACTGCGGCAGCACCCACTTGTGGATATAATACAAGTTTTGTGCCGGCACTGCGAGTAGTAAATGCCGGAGCCGCAACTCCGCTGGCCACAAAGTCAATACGAGCATTAGTGGCATTGCTGAGGTATATGGTTCCACCGCCGTCTGCTGTAGTAGATTGAAAAGTTGTTGTAAATCTGTTACTAGCACTGATAGTAGTAAACGCACCAGTGCTTGCTGTTGTAGCACCAACGCTCATGTTGTTAATAGTACCAGCAGTAGTTGGTCCAATAGTTACTGTACCAGAACCTGTTGGGCTTAGTGTAACAGCACTGGTACTGGCTGAGTTAACTGTCAGTATGGTAAACGCACCAGTGTTAGGTGATGTGCTACCAATAGCCGGTGGACTTGCTAAACTTAGTGTACCGCCCAGTGTTATGTTGCCCGAACCGGTAACTGTACCAGACAAGCTAAGACCACTTACGGTACCAGTGCCAGTTACTGAAGTTACTGTACCACCAGTAGCACCCGAAACTGCGGCAAATGCAAACGATGATCCGTTCCATGTCAAATATGTTCCTGCTGTTACAGGTGCTACAACAAATCCGCTGGTATCAATACCAGTTTGTACGTGAAGTCTGTTGGCAGCGCCGCCTGCTAAGTTTGTTGCTGTAGTGGCTGATGCTACTGTACCCCATGCAATACCACCCGCTGTGGTATATTTTAAATAGGTTCCGTCTGCAGGGGCGGCAACAAATGCTGTGGTATCTAGGGCAGATTGATAGGGCAATCTATTGGCTGCGCCACCTAATAAGTTAGTGGCAGCACCCGCTGTAGTTGCACTAGTTGCAGAAACTGCGGCGCCCGCTGTTAAACTGCTGGCTGTACCTGAAAAGTTTGTTCCTACAAATGTCGGACTAGCACCTGATGCCACATTTTGATTTAGTGTACGACTAGCACCTGATATAGTCAGTGTAAATGTTCCGTTATTAACACCGGTACCCCCGTATGTTGGGCTGATAATATCAGCATTCCATGTGCCAGTGCCAACAGTGCCAACAGTGGTCAAACTTGATGACCCTGCTAGGGGGCTTGCCCCGATTGAGTTGTAACTAAGCGTAATTGGAACTGAACCGTTAAATGTTGACCCAGATACAGCACCCGAACCACTGTTATCAATAGTTAATACACTGTTAACTGTACCAGAACTTGATCCAATTGGAATTTTGACCCATTTAACACCGTCATAAATTACGTTATCGCCAACGGCAAATGACACGTTACCTGCGCCAAAGTTAACAGTACCTGCTGCCGTACAAACAAATTCAAAACCGTTGGTGTTATAAGCACTGGATGCATTGTTCAACGTTGGGGTATTTGTTGCCGCTGACCAACCGCCCTGGAACACAATGGCTCCTGTAATGTTAGCGGCAATAACACCTGAACCGTTAATAGTAATGGTAACACCGTCGACTTTGACCCCACCTAACTGAGTAGTAGTTGCTGTGGCTAAACGAATAGAACCTGAGGTATTTACTAGTCCTGAGCTAACTGTTGCTGGAATAGTTACTCCGCCAAGTTGTGATGTAGTAGCAGTAGCTAGGCCAATAGTGCCACTTGAGTTAGTAATACCGCTAGTAGCCACAGCTGGAATAATTACTCCACCTTTTACAGTTGTAGTTGCTGTGGGTAATACATATTGATTAGCACCGCTAATAACACCAGTTAATGAGTTGATAAGGATTGTAGTTCCGTCCACTTTGACGCCGCCCAATGCACTGGTTGTTGCTATAGGTAATGTGTATTGATTGCTTCCGCTAATAACTCCAGTAACAGGATTGATAGTAATACTGGTGCCGTCTGGTCGAACTCCGCCGATTACACTGGTTGTTGCTATAGGTAATGTGTATTGATTGCTTCCGCTAATAACTCCAGTAACAGGATTGATAGTAATACTGGTGCCGTCTACTTTAACGCCACCTTTAACAGTTGTTGATGCAGTGGGTAATGAATAAATTGGTATTGCAGAAATAGCTGAATTTACATCTGTTGTAAGTGCATACGGTGCTAGGTCTACAGTTTTAGCGTATGGTGCTAATGCCGATGTTAAATTTGATGCTAAGTTAACAGTAGTAATAGCATTGGTTTGAACATACTGCTGGGTGGCAATTTTAAAACCACCAGGAGTTGAACCATCCATTAATCGGATAGTTTTATTAGTTGTGTCGTTAACTAAAACACCGTTGGAATAACTTAATCTGTCTAAATCAGTTGCGTCATATCCCGGTAATCTTACTTGATTGCTCATGGGTTTACATCCTTGCGTTAATGTATTTATCGACCCAGAACTCGTTAGGTCTAGTCTTTGTAGACTAGTATTTATTGATTATTCTGAGCTGTCCCCAAGATTATTTAAAAACTGTCGTAGTTTAGTTGAGTCAGTTTGTGCTCGAATTTTAGGTATTGCCACTCCCTGATTAGGATCACTAATTTCACCGGTTTCTGTATCTATTGTAGCGGGTGCGGTATTTTGACGTTTGATGTTGTCTAAAATAGCACTAGACTTAGGACGGTAATCTCCGTCGCCTTGACCATCTTCCCCAGCGTCTGTAATACGTAGTGTATCCACATCAAACTCTAAATCAATCTTCATACCAACACCGCTTGAACTACGAGTTTTCATCAGTTGAATTTGATACTTGCCACGCTCACGCATGGCACGGCTTGTAAAGATACCAAACACGTTATCTGCCGTTTGAATCTTACTCAATCCGCCTGAAATATGACTGTGATCAAACTCAACTTCTTCTACAGCACCACGATTCAACTGCGCGGCTGTAACACATACCACGTTCTTTTCCATAGCCAAATTACGCAATTCTTCACTTACAAACTTGTCTTTAATGAACAAATTTTCTGCTGAGATCTTCTTAGAGATAGGCATCAACAAGTCCAAATAATCTACTAAAAGTATGTCTACCTTCTTGCCTGTTTTGATTTCAAACTCTTTCATGTAGCTACGAATGTCGTTTACAGTCTTACCTGATGGCATGTATTTGACCTGATAAGCACCGGCTTTCTTGCCAATCATGCGAACTTTCATATCCAAATTATCTATGTCTTTAAATATCTCTTTTGTTGATATACCAGTGGTCATACTATCAATTCGCATGGACACCAGTGGTTCTGACAATTCTAGAGTCAGATAGATAACATTCAGTCCTGCCAGCGCAAAATTCACGCCTAGATTGGCCAAAAACAGCGATTTTCCAGCTCCAGAACCGCCTGCAAAAATATTTAATTCTCCGCGATTAAATCCGCCGAACAGCCGCTTATCTACAGTTTCCCAACCAGTCTTAACTTGTCCATTTTTATCTTTCAAGCCCATTAGACGTGCTTTGGGATCTGCCCAATAGTCAGTGCCCATGTCTTTTTGTAGACCAATTTGTACGGCTTTCTTGATCAAATCTTCAACAGGACCGTAGTCACCTTTTTCCAGCATGTCCGCAGATTCTAGAATAGCTCGCTCTAGTCCTTTGTGTTTGGTAAAGGTTTCAAACTCTGCTAACAACCAATCTAGGTGCTCATCTTTGATCATGCCAGGGTCTTTAAGATCCACGTGTGTTGCCGCATTGACCATGTCAAAAGTTGGAATAGCATTATGTTCAGTTACATAGTTGTTGATAAACTCTGCAGGGTTCTGTAGCTTGCGATCAAATAGAGTATGATCAAAAATACTTTGGCAACGTACAAATGTTGCCGCATCTGCCATCATCATTTCCAAGTATAACTTCTGGATGTCGTAACCGTAATCTGTGTTTTGTCTTGTTGTCATATTATTCCGTAAACCAATTTTTCATTCGTAATCTAATCTTAAGTTCCATAGACTCTGCCGCCTGCATAATCAAGTAAGCAGTCCAAAGTTCTCCGTGTTTTCTTAGTGCATCGTTACAGTCTTTGACGCCATCTGCCCACTCGGGCATACTAACTGACCAGCCTAGTTCTATAGCTCGTTCTACTGTTCTTGCGCCATCTGCATCTCTATCTGGTACGACAATAACTCTCTTGCCCAGTCGATTAATCAGCATGGCCTGCTTGTCCATAATGTCTGCACCTAGTATAGCAACACCGCCTATGCTTAGTGCATCTAGCGGACCTTCTGCTACTAATACGATAGGCCTATCTGTATTTTGTGCATCTAAGTTGAATACATAACCTGGCGTTTGTTCACTTAGATACTTGGGCTTGCCATCTGTTATTTTGCGGCCAGTGTAGCCTACAATACGTCCTTCAAAGCGGAAGGGTATTATCAATCTATCGGCCAGTTCCGGACTCCACATCCAGTCGCCTCTAATGTCAAAGCCTCTGCTTAATATGTAGTCTGCTACGCCAATGACTGCCTCGGGATTTGACATTAGGGCCTGCTCAAGTGTTTGACAATCTGCAGGCAAATCCTTATCGGGTAGTGTAGGAAGGCTGACTGCTTCTAGGACTTTTTGGTCGCCTTCTACCTTAAGTGCTTCTAAACTTATCTTAGTAATAGCATCATCAGGTGCACCGCACCATTCTAAGAACTGTTTCATCTTGCGAGTAAGATGACGTCCATTTACATAACTGGCTTTAAATCCGCAATTAAAACAATGGTAACTTACACCATCTCCATGCCGTATGATTCCGCCGCGCTGGCGTGTATCTGGAGTGTTTCCATTATGTGGGCAACAAACCGCATTGAACTTTGTCCAGCCACTTGGTGTGCTTTTGCGTTTTGCAGGAAGGTACGAATAGATTGCGTCAACTATACTCATGTATAGTTATTTTAGTTTCTTATGATGATTTTGTCAAGATTTCCGGTAAGAGTGCGATAAGGCTCTACAGGCTCGATATACTTCTTATATTTGAAACGAACATAGTTATATTCGCCAGATACTGTAACGGCATCGTCAACTGGATCCCATGTGCTAGCATTAACGACAACTGTATTAACTAGTGTCCATTTTACATCACCTGCATTACTCTTATTGGCGGTGACATAGATTAATACATTACCGTTAAATCCTGTTTTAGGATATATTTCACATGTGATTGAGCGTGTTGGTGCGTCTTCATAATCTTCGTTTATTCTAGTGCCAAACTGTCCAATCTCACTAAAATAGGCGTTGGCATCAAACTCATAATTGAATACGTTAAGCACATCTGTAAAGTCTGGAGCTTCATTATACCCGTTTAACAAATCACAAGTGGCAACTAGACCAAACTGACTATCTGAATATAAAGGATAATCTACGGCATTCTTAGTCATTTTAACTGCAACACCAAGTTGTTGAGGATCAATCTTAGCAATAGTCTCTGCAGGTATTACTACTGACATAGTTCCTACAAGATAGTTACCGTTCATATCTCGTGCCATTGTACCAGCTACTTCAAATAGTTTTTTACGATCGTAATCAAAGAACATGGCTGTGATAGTTGCGCCACTAACGTCATAACGTCGTTGGTCTGAGTTTCTAATCTCAAACTCTATAGTATTTCTAATACCTTTGTATAACTTAATTGTTCTTGTGTACACTTGTCTAAACTCCGTGGTAAATCCCGCCATATCTGTCGTGACCGTGATCCGATTTGGTACTAAATAAAATTGAATTTTTTGCATTGGACTATTTTTTCACTTATGAAGGTCATACAGTATTTATGGTAAAACTTACGGAAGAAATCAGAGAAAACTTCCCTTTTATATCGGTTGTTCACTATGGCGGCATTGAATATGTCGGTGTAGTAATTAATCAAGATCAATATGTAACTAGCATCTATAACTACGAAGAGTTACGTACTGAATCGGATCGTAAGGTCTTTTTAGAACTAGGAGAAGTATGGTGGTGGGAATCAAATCGTACTATTCCAATCAGCATATTTCTAAAGAGCGAAATGGAAGCATTTCGCTACAGCATTATGACCATGAATACTAAGGATGTTACCGTAGTATTTGGGCCAACTGTTAATCTACATAATATGAGTATCAAACGTGTAAAACGTAAAATGATACAGCTAGTACGTCCTAAGCGTTAATTATACCCGTAACTAACGCCTTCGCAAATTAAATTCATCTGTACTACTATTGCCATTGCATAGGCTACAGCATGGGCTTTCTTAAAATAGTAATCGTCATTCACGGGTTTCGTCCACACTTCCTTCATAATCGTCATCCAATCCTGCCCAATCAGGTGCCTCTTGGCAGGCCGAATCATAGCGAGGACCGCACTTAATTGTTCCACGGAAGTAGGGCAAGTCTTCTTCAGTACCGTCCCATGCCCGTTCAAATGAAATAACAGATTCACAAACTCGTCTTGTAAAAGTAAATCCCATAGTGGCTCAGTCTCCATTAATTGTTTCAAATGTTCTTCACTACGTACACCTTCATAAACTCCCACATTTAGAAAGTCTATTTTAAAATACCCTCTTTCTTCTGCTGTCTTGTATTCTATTGTTGATAAGTTATTGCGCTCGTCTTTAGGTATACTAGTAACATATATACCAGTATTATGAGGCTTTACTTGTCCGTTGTCAATCCTACTAGCAGTAGTATGATTAAATAGTTCAAGCGCCTTGGTTCTGTCACTAAAGTCAATGTCAATATCAGGCATCGTTACCGTCCTTGTCCCATGTGGCTATCTTCTTCCATTGCAGTTTTCCTTCAGTTGTATACGGTACATACACTTCTCCAGTCTCTTTATCTGCCAACATCCACTTTCCAGGGCACTTGGTTTTAATAGTTAGTGTCTTGGCTTTTTTCAATTCTTCTGCTGTTGTTCCGTCTAGCAGTTTTCTCATAATGATCCTTCATCGATTACCTGTTTAACTAAAGTTAAGTCTGCCGGGTAAGTTCTAAAACGTTTAGCCCAAAAGTCAGGATTCATTACTTCAAAAATAATATTTAACTGTTCATCGTTAAATTTACTTAACATACACCGTCCACTTTCACTGTTCAATACTAACCACGGACTAATTTTACCGTCTTTAATATCATACACTGACCGATTTAAACTGACATATTTAAAATAGTGGTTCCATTGGCTGTTGTTAATATCGGCCCAATCCATCATTGTGGCAATACTTCGTTGTAGTGCTACTTCAGCAGGTTCTTTCTTGATTAGGTCTAATACATACTGATAATATAGTTCTTCTCTGCACCAATGGTCAAGTTTAACTCCACTAGTAACTACAAAATCAATATATCGATCTAAGTACAACGGATTAACATTGTGTAAGAAACTACCAAATTTTACAAATGCATTGTAGTATTGACTCTTGGCAAATTCCTCATAAGTTTTTGTAGTTTTTGCCTTTTGACTTAGTTGAAAAAATCTAACATAAGTTTGATAACCTAGCTGAACATGTTTTTCAGTTTTGGCCATGTGCCGTCTTTTTTGTTCGCACATATGTACTGCCAGTGTGGATTCCTTAACATAGGCACTGTTACAATATTGACATACATATGGCTTGTCTACGGCACTCAACTTAAATTTTATTCCTTTGTGTTGTTTTTCAAATACATCTAAATTCATAACAGCTTTTTAATTTCTGCCTCACTCATCCCCAGATCTCTAGCTAACTCTTTAGCCTCTGCTGTGGTCATAAGCGTTGCTTGTAATTCTAATTCGTCGTCTTTCATTTGTGGATATACTGACTCTAAAAACTTGTATATTTTTCCATCACCGGACTTTTTCTTGTGTCCAATCCATTCATGAAAATAAATCTTTTTCTCATCATTGCCGCACATAGCAAGCAAATACCATAGTAGTTTAGGATGTTTACTTAAACTAAAATAGTGTTTATTAAAGTATTCATTTGTTTTAAAAACTGCTAGTTCTTGTACATCTCTGTTGCTAGTTTTAATAGAACTAGCATATCTATTCAATAAGAAAAAACTCACCTGCTTTCGTTGTTCTTCGTCAAGGTCGTTCCATAGATCTCTTGCGCCCATATCAATTGCGCCAGTTAAGTCTTTGATTGCTAGTTTGTCACTCATAATGGTTTGTCTTTGCTAAGTCGATATATCATTATAGCACGATCCAGAGCCTTTTGTAAAGTCACATTGGTCTTTGCTTCTCGCCGAATCTCGCCCCAGAGTTTACTATCCATTATGTGATCGTGCAATGGTCTTCCGTCCTCAGTTCTTGGATCGTGATTCCACCCAACTTCTTTACGAGTGCTCGGATTAGCGCCAATTTCGCGAGCATAAACTGTGCCGCCATCACGCTCGTATATGTAGGTTGCTCCTGGTTTAAGACTGCCCATATTACAATAACTTATAGTGATCGATAACTTCGCTTTGACGACTAATATCTTTACAGAAAAATGCACACATGGGCTTTTCGCCTTCGTGTAATGGAACACTGAGTAATTGATTATTTTTCATCTTTGGAAAATACCATTTAACATCATTGTAGACGTTTACAATTTCAATGTTTGCATAACCGTGTCTAAAAGCACTTAGGGGATTAAACAAAAATGCTTCAAAGCCTCTATCATTTAAACTAGTAAGTGGTAACACTTCAACTTCACTACCGCATTCACTGTCCCCTACTGCTATACTCCAATCAACCGGCATAGTAACTTCATGTCCGCCAATATTTAAAACCATTGCAGGACTATTAAAACTCTCTAAGAATATTAACGGTATAAAAAAGAAATCGGGATTTTGTGGATCACTGTTATCTAGTACGCTAAAACGTATATCATCTTCTAATTCGTCGGGCATTTTAGACAGATCAAATGTCTTGTCGTCTAGTGTTAAAATCATCATATTATTATTATTTTTCCTTATTGTTGTTCTTTTGGAACTAGTATAGCATCAAATGCCATCACAGTCCTATGCCCAATTCCTTTCCACGGATAGACAGTATGCGGTAAGTGACTTGGGAATACTACAACAGTACCGGGGGTAGGTGTGTATTTCCAAACATCATTCATTATAAATTTACTAATATCTTTTGTCGCCGGCAATCTAAATAATATTTGACTGTCGCTAGGTTTGCTATTTTCTTCTAGCTCCGGTGCGCTAATATACATATTTCCGCTAAGGTGGCCGCCTGGGTGTGTATGCATTTCCTGGTAGTCACCTTCGTACTGTCGAATAGTCCAAATACTAACTACTTTAGGTTTGCAATGTTTTAGCTCTTCAGTGCCTGATTGGCTAGATATAATCTCCATGTATCCTTGACAGATAGTTTCTAACCATGTGACTAACCAATCAACACCTAAGTTAATAGAATTAGGATAAACTTGAATTTGCTGGCCGCCACGGATGCTTATCATTGGATTATCTGCATCATTTAAATCAGGCCGACCGTGTAACGATTCTGCTAGGCTATATATCTTACTAAACTCAACAGGGGGGATTTGATCAATAGCTAATACTGTTGGTTGAAAATAGGCTACTTTTAATGACATTTATTTTTCCTTATTATTGCCACGTTACTTTTTCTAAAGTAAACGGATACTTTGCTTCTTTATAAAACTTTTTGCGTTCAGTAAGATGACGCTTGGCATACTTGCATGAACTTGTTAGATCCCAGATCTGTACGAAGTCTTTGTCTTCTGCTTTTCTAATACCTCGCCCAATGCTTTGTATAACTCGGACAAAGCTCTTTCCGGGTTCCAAAAGAACCAGATTAAAAATGCGGGGGATATTAAGACCCACAGCGGCCACACCGTAAGTCGCCACAATAACCTTATTAGTGCTTGTTTTAATTTCATCATATTCTTCTTTACGTTCAGTTAATTTTACATCCCCACTGACGAACACAGCATCCGGAATATGATCAATAATAAACTTTCCAGACTCAATTCTATTGACTAGAATCAAGGTGTTACCACTTTCTTTAATGTTACTGCACAGGTTAGAAATGTATGTCATTCTATCACTGTCTGTTACCAAATATTTCAATTCGTCCTGGTAACTACGAAATTCTTGTACGTCTACCATTTGCACAACGTTCACATGACATTGACTTAGCACACCTTTTTCTTGTAAGGCGTGTGCAGAAATTCTGTTAATGACAGGACCAATAGTAGCTAAAATACTTTGAAATTCAATGTCTGCTTTAGGAACTGTGCCCGTTAGTCCCCAGCGTATTGGAGCATTGGCAAAGTTCATTGATAGTAGTTTTTTCAGTACTTCAGCTTTGGCTTGATGTACTTCGTCAATAATAACACATACTACTCCTTCAATAAACTCTGCTAGAGAGAGTGCTTCATTTTCAGCACCTTTTTTCTCTAAAATATTCAAACTTTGCCATGTGCAGATAGTGTGCGTCCTGCCTATTTCTTTACGGTCGCCAAAGTAAACACCAACATCTAAACCCACGTTAACATAGTCTTCTTCAGTTTGAACTACTAGACTCTTGTTAGGTACAATGACCAGTGTACGTCCATAAGGTTCACATAATTTGCTCAATGTAGCAGTGATAATGGTCTTACCAGCACCAGTTGCTAGCTCTTGTAGACCTTGTGGATGTTCCATGAACCCGTTAACTGCCGCAAGCTGATAGTCTCGCAATACAATAGGCTGTCCTTCAATTGGATGTCCTTTAGGCCATACTTTGCCTTGATCGGCCCAATAATTTTCTGTGATCTTTTCAAACTCAAATTTGTGATTTTCTCGTAAATCTTCTACTTCTGCAACATCGACACCACACTCATCAAGGATAGGTAGTATGACGTCTAAGTGATTGAGATAACCATTACCACCAAGGCCAAAGAAGGTGGTTGTACCGTCCCATCTACCTAGTTTATACTGAGGCATGTGTCTTGCATAAGGCAATTCAAATTTTAATTTGTTAGAAATTTTACGCCTAACTTCAACACTTAGGCCTTCAATTTTTATATTGACTTCATCTCTAATGATTATTTTACAACTGGGCAATTTGTCTTGCTCCCTTAACTTTATTATTTCTTACTACGATTGAATTGTTATAATAATACACAGTAGACAGGTCGTCTAAAAATGCTGACGTTTTTCCAAAGTCATGATTGCTTAACATTATAGCAGTGTTAGGATGCCAGTCTGCTTTTAACAAAGGCTTTGGTATTTTATTTTTTGCAATGAATACAACCTTTGTGTCTGGCCCTATATAATTATTTAAGTGGTTATCCTTGACCATTTGGTTAAATTCGTTGTAATTTTTTTGTCCATTATCTATTCTAAAAAATACAGTAATCTCACTATTGGAAATTTTACCAGATAATGCTGAAAAAATACCGGCAACTTGCTCTAATGCTTTATGATCATCATCAACTAATACCAACACCGGCCACTGATTTAAATTTTCAATGACTTCAATTAAATCAATAACCGGAACTGTCTCGGGACTAATTCTAAATCTAGTTGACGAATTGACTAGTATGTTTTTTGTTAAATCGTTGGGTGCAATTTTTCCAATTTTTTCAAGAATTTTTGCATCTTTATGGTAGATACCACATTTTTTTAATTTGTCAATATAGCTGAGGAAGTTGCCTTTTATGTCATTGGAGATTTTTGTCTCAATATAGTCAACACAATGTTTGTTGGCATTTCTTATGACCACTTGGTCATCCTCTAAATCTACGTATGGGACAAATTTTTCAGGATTTTCTTGGATTTTTTCAATTTCTTTAAAAATCATTAAAAGTTCTGGATCAATGATAAAGTCACTGTCTTGAAATTCTGATACTACTACAGCAATATTGATTTCATTGAACGGAAATTCTTTTACTGTTCCGTGCTCGGTTATCGAACCCACTAATTTTTCCTGAATTTTTGGCCATTTTTCCTGAAATGTCTTGGCTCTAATACCTTTTACTGAAATTAACTTTTTATTTTCATCGTCAGTTGATATTAAAATCATTTGTGAGCGATCAATTTCTCGCAAAGGCAACCTTAATGATTTTGTTGCCAACAGCGAGGTCACGTCAATGTTGTTTTTTTCCAAATTTGACTGGTATTTTTTGATTTTTTTCAGGGATAGCTCAAGTTGACGATCAGTCAGTGCTAGTCCATTGGCAACTTGCCGGCCAATACTTTTTATAAGATTTTTTTCGTTGTAGTCTATTCGAATATTAATAATTCGTGGACGTACACCGGCTAAAATTTCAATGGCATCTTCAACTGTTTGTGTCATACTATGTATTATACAGCCTTATTTTGTAAAGTCAAGAGAATAAACAAAAAAAGGTTATTATTTCTAATAACCTTTATGTTTAAAGAGAAGCGTCTTCCATACCTGCCACTCTAAGTTTTATAATGTTGGTGATTTGCCATTGCTTTTGGTCAAGTGCCTTGGTAATGCCTAACCATTTGTTGCGTAATAAGGCAAATTCATTGATAATTTTTTCCATATCAACAACATCTGCTTCACCTTCAACATATTTTTCAACGTCTCTACTACTTAGTGCGCGAGCATAGCTTTCTAGGTATTTTCTAAAATGACTACTTTTTAATCGACGCAATTCTATGTTTAAATATTCTAAAATTGCCTCAATTTCCTGTAACTGTGAAAATCGTTGTTCCACAACACCGGGCATACTGGCTGCGGCTTTTTCTAAATTTCCTGTTATACGGCATTCGTATCTTGCAGAAATTAATTCAGCCTCAAAATATTCCACGGCGTCTGGAATGTTACTAATATCCTTAGCAACTTTGTTATACCACACAGTTATTCCTCATCGCTGTCGTAATCTTCACTTTCGTAATCGATTTCGTCCTCGCCATCCCAGTCATCTAGATAATATTCAATGGCAGCATCAAGGTCTTCATCACCACCAATGGCGGCTTTGAGTACGTGATCACTTACACCGTTATCAGCTAGGATGTCAATGTACTTGCTTGCGACAGTTTCAATGGCTTTTTTGTCAAAAAACTCTTTCATGCCTGTCCAGATATCAATAATATGGTCTTCAGTCAACATTTTCTAAGATCTCTCCCGTGTCTTGATCAATAGTTGGTTTTACATTTTTGTTAGCAACAGCTTGGTTAAACTCAAGCATGATCTTATCCAGACCACCCTCTTCATTACGGTCCCATTCCTTGCGATACATTTTAATTTCTGTACCATCTATTGAAACGTATTTAAGTCTATTACCATCTTTTACCAAGATACCCTTAGCCTCACATAAGTCAACCATACCGCTATATGGGCTCATGCCTGTTTCATAAGGAATCTCAACTTGAACTGACTCGAAAGGTTTAGCATAACGTGTTTTCATGATCTTACATGCGGCACGAATACCATTTACTGTTGTAGTCTTATTACCATCAGCATCTGTTTTTAATTTTAGTTTACGCATGGCAATAACAATACTTGATGCATAGATAAAGCCTTGTCCGCCACTAATCTTGTCATCTGGATCGAACATGTCCTGGCTTGCGTATGTGTGATTAGTACAAACTAGTCCAACATTATAGCTACCAAACATGTTTACACAGTTACGAACAAGACTTGTAAGTGCTTTAGGTTTACGACCCATATCACCTTTCATTTCGCCTGCTTCGAACTGATTTACGTCTGTTGGTGTTAACAACATGCCCAATGAATCAATTACAAATAATACCTTAGGACGAGTTGCTTCGTCCATTGTTTTGTATTCTTTCATGAATTCACTGATAGTTTTTGCCACATCATCAATCATAGCCATGTTAAGTTTTAACAACTTATCTTCACTAGTATCAACACCTAGTGCGTGTAACCATGCTTCATCAAGAGCATTTTCACTGTCAACTAGTACAACATAAATGCCTTGTTGTTGTGCGGCTTTGATCAAGTTACCGGAACAAATATATGATTTTCCTGCACCGCTTTCGCCTGCAAGTACAGTAACCTTACCCAACGGAACACCTTTGTTAAAGTCACTGCTAATTAGATAGTTTAAGGCATAATTGCCTGTACTGATCCAGTCTGTTGGATCATTAAAACCGACACCAAGCCCATCAATACTTTTTGTCAGAGTCTTTCTGAATTTTGAAAGGTCAAATGCTTTCGTAGCCATACGTTCTCCTTGTGTTTGTAGTTATGAAGGGGCACCGAAGTGCCCCTTATATGTGATTACTGCTTTTGACGATTACGAATCATCGCAAGGATGTCTTCTGCACGACCACTACCACTTGCTGGAGCGGCTTCTGCTTTTGGAGCAGATTGTACAGGAGCACTAACACGAGGTGTTGGCTCGTCTGGATCGATGTTATCGATTGCAGAGCTAGTTGCCTTGTTTGGATCACCAGTTGCGGCGCCCATACCTGCTGGACGGAAATATTGTCCCCATGCTTCTTTGTCAAACGGCTCGCCGTCAACACTTGCTTGGAACATTTCCTTAATAACCTTAAGTTCAACATCACCTGGCTTCTTAGGCAAGAAGTCGTTTAAGTTAAACAAACCATGTGCCTTAACTGAGTCAAGTTCTGCATCAGTTAATGGACGCTCACGACGGCTCCACTTACTTGTAGAGTAGTCTGCGTATCCACCTTTACTTGTCTTGACAAGTTTAAAGTCAACGCCACGTGCAAAGTCTGTTGGCAATTCTTCCAACTCTGGATCAACCAATGCTGATTTGATCAACTGGAAAATCTGAGGTCCGATGATGAATCTACGAACTGGATTTTCTGGGTGTCCATCTTCCTTCAAGCCGTCTTCAACAACAAAACCTTGGAAAATGTAACTACGCTTTTTCCAATATTTACGACCCATGTCTTCTAAAGACTTGTCTTTAAACCAACCGCGAACTTCGCTAAGGATTGGACATGTTTCGCCGTACATTTCCATACAAGGTACTTGCACTTGTACTGGACGTGAGTCAGTTTCACCTTTGATTCCTGCGAATGGCAGTTTAATCATTAGGCGTTCTGCCCAGAAAAATGTATTATCGGAATTGCCGTCTGGTAAAAATCTTACTGTAGATTCTTTGCCCTGCTCGAGGTTCCAGAACGGATAGATTGCGTTGTCTCCAACGGGGCGATCACCGCCGCTTGATTTTGTTTCTTGTGCCTGAAGTTTTGCACGAATTTCTGCTAATGTGGCCATAATGTTTCTCCTATTGTTATGCCTATGTACTGCTTTTTTGCCTTATATTTGTTTTACACCGTGTAAAACAAAAAGTGCATACATGTTATTGTACGCACTTTTATTTAGTATTGCAACATCAAACCACGTTAAAATGTGGTCAGTTTTACCGTTTTAATATTTTGCTAGTTCTTTAATACGAGCCAACGGATCTACGCTTTCTTCTTCCTCTTCTTCTGGGTCAGTCAGTTGGTCTCCAGCGGCTGCACCAGTTAGTGCGCCCAGTGGGCCACCTAACGCGGCACCTGCTACTCCGCCTGCTATTGTCCCAAGGATACCTTCATTTCCGGGTGCGGCTATAGTCTTAGTACTTAATTTTTCAACTACGTAGTGAGCAAACTGTCCGGCTTGTTCACCAAACTTCTTCTCACAGGCAATCTTAACACCTTCTTCACCACGTGGGAATGTACCGGTCTGACTGTCATACATTGATTGAATAAACTCAACTACTTCTTTAGGAATAGCTTGTTTAGCTAGATGTCTTGCACGGCTTTGTCCAGTATGTACTGCACCACTTTTATCTTTTACATCACCGGAATCTTTTGAGTACGGGCCATCAAATGGCGGCTCTTCTTCAGAATCTTTTTGGTGATCTAACTCGCCTAACTCATCAATTTGAGTTTCAAAATCTTGGAACATGCTGTGCTCTTTTACATCTTCTTCATCATCACATTCACATGGATCTTTGTGGCATACTGAGCATTCGACTTCTTCAGCAACTAGATCTTCATAACCTAACTCGCCTTCACGTTTTTCACTTACTAGTTTATAAATGTATGGGAATACACCTTTTAGTTCTTCGTTGAATGTACGAATAGTTAGGGCATCTACCCAACTGTTGATCATATCTTCTGGAACTACTTGTGCTTCTGTTGGAGCAAATGATTCACGGAAACTTTCATAATGAGCTTGCTTTTGTAGGCTAGCGACTTCGTGTTTAACTGCTTCAATGCGTTCCATAACACGCTCGCTAATATCACCCATAGCTTCTGCCATAACGCCACTACGTTGTGTATAGTTTTTAAACTGACGAAGTTTGCTTAGTTCTTCGCTTAGTCCACTAATATGATTGCCAATGCCGTCATATGGATTGCCGCCGTTAGCCACGTGAACAGCCATTGCACGAGCACCATTCAAATGCTTTGCAGGATAACGGAAACGTTCGCCTGTTGAGCTTTCAATGTAGATGCTTTCGATACGCTGTGTACGACCAGCTGGGTTTGCATAGTTAACAGGTGCGCTGTGCTTGACAATAATCTTTGCTTCGCCCACATCTTGGTAACTAGTCTTACTTGTACCAAATAGTTTTGATTCACTCATTTTTTCTTCTCCGTTCCTTTGTGCTAGATAAGCATAATCTCTTTTTTCTAAGTTTGATTTAGCAATATCGCGTGTGTCAAACTTTAGTAAATTCTTTCTTGCAAATTGTCTTAACTCTTTTAAAAAGTCAAACCATTCATCTTTAACTTCATCAGTATGTGCATCTAGCATAGATTCATCATAGATAACAGTTAGTGCATCGTCGTCTATTTGCAAGTTAATACGACCTAATTCATCGCCTTGTACTTTATAACTTACATCAAAGAATCTAGCTGTCTCTGGGTCTGTGGTTAATGTACCATCCTCGGCACCCATTTTTACATTAGAGAAGCGGCTACGTACTTTGTTAAAAAGGTCAGTCGATATTGTAGTTAAGTCTTTCATAGTTGTATTTATTAGAAACTGCTGGAAACGAATATAGGCATAGGCGGTTCCCAATCTTCAAAGTTTTCATCTAAACTGTTAGACATTACTTCAAAAACCCTAGTATCCCAGTCGGCTAAAACTGCGCTCATACGTACTGCTAGTAACATAGCACTAACTAAATCGTCAGTTTCTCCTACTTTTGCTTTAAACGTAATGCCATTAGCAATAAACGCTTTGAGCTCACTAATAAGCGGTCTACTGTTGATTTTCATCTTGTTTGTTTCAATAAGGTGTTTTAATCGACTACAAATTGCAATTTTACTGCGGTGTGTGGTATTAAATCCCTTGCGGAATTTACGTACATGTCCTTTACGTATAGGTTCTGAAGTAAATAATCCAGGTATGTTTTCTTCGCCCACATTCTTAACAACAATAAGAGCGGCTTCACCTAGTGTGTTGTTTTCAACTGACCAATAGATATTAGAACCATTCATTTTTGGACAACATTCAGCAATGTACTTGTTAATGTCCATAAGGATTTTAATCTGTCCTTCTACTGCGGTGGTATTATGTTGCCACTCTGCTACCTGTATCATTGACGGTAACTCTATGACTTGTATGGCCGCATAGTTGCCGCCGGTTCCTAATGCAGGGTCTAATGCCACGGCGTAAATCATATCATCAGTTGGTTTCTTATACCAACGTACTTGTCCCATTTTAAGGATAGGCTCTTTACCTTCCATTCCTGCGAGGCACAAACTATTAATCAGTGTTTCTTCATAAACTAAGAACTCGCATCCGTATTCTCGACGAAAACGTTCTTCACCAATGCGTCCTAATTCTACTTGTTTCCATGCATCGTCGCGATCTGGATGCTCATGCCATTCTGCACGGAATCCGTGAAACCCATTAACACCTAATGCTGTTTCATTTCCGTGTTCGTCAAATTTCTTTTGGCTTTCTTTCCAAATATTGGCAAATGTATCTTCGTCACTGTTAGGTGTGCTTGTAATAATAGCGCGGCCACCAGTTGCTAGTGTTGGCGATATGGAAGTCCAAAATTCTTCAGCAATGTTAGGTTGTACGAAAGCAAACTCATCGCAATATAGTAAGGATATGGACATACCACGACCGGTGTTACCAGTAGTAGTAGCTGATACAATTCTTGATCCGTTGTCAAATTCAATACTCCCCTTGTTATAGTTTGTTACTCCGCATCTAATATGATCCGGACAGTCTTCATATGCATAACGAATACGTTGCATAATTTCCTGTGCGCCTGTATATTTGTGTGCGGCAACAAGAACTGTTTGATCAGGATGAAACATAGCGTACCAAAGTAAGTAACCTGCCGCGCAGGTAGTTTTACCACTTTGTCGAGGCAACATGTTGATGTTGAAACGATGATCATGATAACTGTGTAATAATCTTACTTGATAGTCATATGGATCAAACAGTAGTTTACCTTTTACCGGATGCTGAATATAGAAAAAGTTTTTTGCAAAATGAATGTAGCCAATTTCGGAGTCAGCGCAAAGCATCAGATCCTGAATGTGTTTTTCAGTGAACGTTTCTTGCCTATTGGCTTTTTTAATTAATACGCCATCTAATGATTTGCTTGCCATATGATTATTTAACGAAAAAAATAGACCCCGGAGGGTCTATTTGGCACCAATTATGCAAGGTGCTAACTGCCGACGAATTACTCAGCACCCTTACCGCTGTAGTTTTTACCAGCTGTGTGTTTAATGCCTGTTTTTGTCTTTTCAATAGTACCGCCTGTACTAGATTTCTTTTTCTCGCCTTGCTTCATTCCTGCTGTACCTTGTGCATTTTTCTTTGCATCGTCAACAGTTGGAAAGCCTTCTTTAACTTTTTTATCAGCTACTGCTTTCTTAAAAGGTTCTTTCTTATTGCCATCTTTGTCCATATCTAAGAAGTCTGGTTTAGCCTTTGCTTCTTTGATTGCTTTATAACGTGCGTCTAGTTGTTTACGGATGCTTTCCATTGGATTGCCACCGCCATTAACTTTCTTGGCCTCGTCGCCTTTGCTTGCTAGATCATCGCCTGTTGGGGTTACTGTGTTTACATCGCCATACTTTTCATTTGGTGCTGTAGTTGCATCGCCAAAGCCGCCATCTTGATTTTCATCGGCTAGTGTATCAGCCATGCCGCGAACTTCATCAGCTACTTTGTTCATTTCGTCTTTAGGAGCAGGATCTTTGCTACCTACTGGAGATTTTTCGCCTGCTTCATCACCACCTTTTTCTGCGCCAGGACCTTCGTCACCTGCTGGTGCTTTAGGGGCCATTGCAATTCCTGCTTTCTTAACTAGTGCATCTAATGGGTCCATTCCGCCTTCGGGTTCGCCACCAAAGCCCGGCTCATCTAAACTTAAAGCAGGCATATTCATTGGTGCAGGAGGAGCCATAGTTGGCATTGGAGCTTGTGGCATTAATGGAGAACCTACTGGTCCTGCTGCCAACGGGCTTTCTGCCTTGTGCATTAGATCTAACAAGCTCTTGATTTGATCAATACCTTGTGCGTTTAAGTTAACACTCATAGATACTGGAGGAGCAGATGGAATGTTGCTCATTGTGTCTGGCATCATGCCACACTCTGCTAGAGTAGATTCTGTTACTGGCTTTTTACCTTGATCTATATCTCTGATACGACCAAATAGTTTATTAAAGTCTAAATCTGATTTCATATTATTTTCCTTTTACCGGTGATGGTATTGTATTTTGTTTAGAACCCACCGGGCTAATACCTACACTAGCTTCGGGCATTGGAGATTCTTTTTCTTTAGGTTGTCCTGCACACAAATCTTTTGAATCTTTTGCAAGATCTTTTAAGAAACTACTAATGTGCTTTTCTCCCACTAGATTCTGTGCTGTCTTATCAACTTCAGATTCTTGTGGCTCTCCTAAAACTGGAGTCATCTTTTCATTCATTTCTGCTTCATATTGTTCGCTTGGTTCATTAGCAGTTCTTACAACTACTTCACAACCGCAAACTTGTTTGATGTAAGCTTCTAATACTTGGGGAGTTGTTGGATAGTGACACTCTAAATCAAACACTGTTACATGCGAGTTCTTTAAATTTGGAAAGTCTAAAGGAACATCTTGAATAGGTGTACGTTTGCCCTTGCTTAGTTTAACAACGGCAAACTTTTCCATTGCTGAGTTTAATTCAGAAGAAAAATCTTCAGATAAGTCTCCTGCGACTTTGATCTTAAATTCATAAGTCTTTTTGCTTTCTGTTAGATATTCTGTAAATGATTTCATCATGGTCCCCACTGTAGTATTTATTTCATTTGCTTTAATTTTTCCAGCAGGCTATTACGGTCAGTTATTAGCATACCTTCACCAGCTATCATGCCTTCTTCGCCTTGTGGCTTAGAATCTTGGTCAAGTTTGGCTTTTTTAATCTGTAATTCAATCATTTTTAGCTTTTTATCAATTTTAGCTGACTTTGCATCAATGGCGTTTTTTAATGCAGACTGTGCTACCTCAAAAATCCTGCTAGAGTAACGTGCTTCTACATTCATACCTAAATCCATTAGATCGTCGTAAGCATCAGTAGCACGTTGCGCTAGACTATCAAATTCTGCATCGCTAGCATCACCTAATCCTTTTACACTAGGTAATGCTGTGGCAATTTTATCAATTTCTTCAATATCTCGAAAGAAATTATCTGCAGGCATTTTACTGCGAGCTTCTTCTATTTCAGCTCGACTTGCACTAGCGGATTTTTTAGCAATATCCTTACTTTCAGGAAGGTTTAGTAGTTCTTCAAGTTTCTTTGTCATATGAATACTTATCGTTTGTCGTTATGAAAAATATCGTTTTCTGAGACAACTCTAAAGAATATGCCGGTTTGTTTGGCCCATGCTCTTGCGGCTTCCCATTTAGCCATATTTAATACTGCATGGGCTTGACTGTGTTTGCTACGACCTGCTTCTTTAAGACTAGTTTGTTTTAAAGGTTTTACTTCAATAATCTCAGCATGAGCTTTGCCGTTTTTGTCAACATAGTTGATAAAGAAATCCGGGACATATACTGTTTGTTTACCGGTAAACGGATTACGATAGGGAATTTTAATTGCTTCGCTTGACCAATTTTGCACGGCAGGGTTGTTATCACAAAATTGCATGAAGGCCCATTCCCACGAGCTACGGTATGTTGGATTTTTATTTCCTATATACTTTGCTGGGTTTTTAGGTATAAACTTTCCCTGTACAAACTGCTTCATACTACAATATTTCTTTTCTCAAGTAAATCAGTTGTATCGGGTCTCTTATATCCTAGTGTGGATATTTTTTGTCTATTATAGTTGAGAACTTGTGCAATCACTGCTGATATCTTAATTTCTTCTAATTTACCTAAAGTATCTAATAAAGTAAAAACATTAACATTATCTATCTTAGCTTGTTGTAATAGAATAATTGCAGTTGAATTACTAGCTAGGTCGTCAAAGCCGCGTTTCTGAAAAAATCCAACTACGGCATCTATCTCTGCGGCTGGGAAGACAACTGGCTCAATAAAATACATGTCAAAGAAATGTTTGACTTCATCGCTAGAGTCTGCGTTAATAATATTTAAGGGTAGATTAGACGTTGCCATTTATCACCTGTGATTTAATTAATTGATATTGACTTTGCACCTCCGGTGCTCCGTTAATTACTTTTTCCAATGTTGTAGCTTTATATTGTGCTTGGGCCGATGCACTTAATGCGTTCCACCTAGTGTTTATTTCAGTAAGGTTTCCGGCACCAATGGCCTTGCCAAACACTGCTGTCCTAGCTAATGAATCTAAAGATCCAGGTCGAGCATCAAAGAATGACTTTACTTTAGCCGCAGGTAATGGTCCTAGACCTTGTGTTATTTGTGTTTGATTTGCCGCAGTAAAATCTCCTTGACCTGTACCACCAGTCTTTGGAAATAACACATTAGCAACTCCGCTAACGTTCACCCCGGTTGCAGAACTCAGTGCGCCAGTTAATAAATTAAACCCTTCTTGACGTATGCCTTCCGATGTTAATTTTTTAGAATTATTAACTACTGCCGCACCTTTAATTAATGTACCTAGCAATGCTCCTGCACTACTAAATGCTGATCCACTCGAAATAGCTCCAACAATATCAACTGCTCCGCCTAGAATACCGCCTTGGCCAAATAAGCCAACTTTGCCGCCGCCTAATAATGATAATGGGCTAGGTGATTTATCATAAAATTCTTTTGCAAATCCATCAGGGTTGCCAGTACTAACCTGACCTTGTCCGTAAATCACAGCTTCATACATAATGCTCATTTTATTTGCAGATGTATCTGATCCGTTACTATTATCCATATTATCATGTTGCCAACCAGTTATAATAGGGTTAACTAATGTATAACTTTGATACTGTTGTTTACTCAATTGAAATATTTGTATGGTACTAAAGAACGGAACTGATTGATCTCTATCAAGTCCGTATCTATAAGGATTGAATCCTTGAGTGTTATCCAAACGACTGTAGCCAGGTGGCACAGCTGAAGAACTTGATCCAGACGTATCTGATGCACTACCAAATAATTTTGTTATTCCTGGAACTACAGTATTAGCCAATGTTGAGAAAAATCCTGTTGCTCCTGCTCCACCTGCACCCCCAGCAGAACTATTATGACTAGAGTCAGCAAAATAATACCCGTAGTATAGACTCCATAATGCTGTAGTGACGCCAAGGTTATCATCGTGAAATGCAATATTAATTGGCTCGTATTCTAATTTTGTTTGTGTTGCTCGTTTTCTATTGTATTGTTGTGCAACATCTACTTGAATTTTAAATTTAGGTAAGTCAATTGATTTAACTAATAATCCAACAGTTCGTTGATGTTGTTCTTTAAAGTTAGTACCAGCTAACGGCACATCATTAAAGTTAAAAACCACATGATATAGAAATTTTGTTTTAGGTGCAAGTCTAAACGCACTAGTATTATATAATCTAGCCGCATGTGCAAAATCGCCAAGGTTACCCTTTGGGTGGCCAAGGCCGTTACCTAAATTATCTAAAAAGCCGTCTAATATACTCATAGTAATATTTATCGATTAGAATAAAGTGGAGAGATAATAAAAAAGGACACCAAAGTGTCCTTTTAGAGCTCCCGGAATCAGTAGGGTTTAAGCACCGCCAGTTACGAATGTGCCTAAGCTACGTCCGACTGCTGTTCCAATACCTGTTCCTACTGGGCTTTGGATAGCATTATCATAACGAATAGCCAACTGGATAGTTACTGGTTCGTTATTTGCGTATGCTAGAGTTTGATAGTTTGCGTTCTTTACATAGCAACCATAAATTTCCCATGTTTCAAGAACGTTAGCTGTGTTAGCACCGTTACCACCGTCTAGAATTTCAATTCTAGTTGTGAATTTGTAATCGATACCAGAAGCCGCAGAACTTTGCTCATAGAAGTCAAATTGTTTCTGTAGTTGTTCGCCAACAAGTTTCTGCACTTGACCTGTAACGTCATCACGTAAGTTAATAGTGATGTCGTTCCATGTGTGCTTGCCTGCTAGACGTACTGTTGAGTTATAAACATGAATATCTACATCAGCAAAATCCAATGTTGGTCTTGTGATGTCGACAACTTGTTTTGTCAACTCAGTTGTTGGTGTTGATACGCCAAAGTTTTCTAGTGATACTCTAAAACGATATTGCAGTTTAGGCATCAACAAGCCTTGAGTGCTTGCTGATTGATCACTTACTAAGGGTACTGTTAGTTTGCTTAATGTTGAAATAGACATTTGTTGTCTCCCTTATTTGTATTTATTATTTGCCTAACCCTGCAATCTCACCAGTGTTCTTCAAACGCACTGGAATGTAAATAAATTCCACTGCTTTTACTGGTTCAATAGCAATGTCTACGTGTAGTTCGCTACGATCAATTCTGTTAGGTGTATTGTTACTTTCGTCACAAACAACTAGGTAATCGTATAGAGCACGTTGACCAACTAGTTCTAGCAATAGGCTTTCAACCTGTTGTTTGATTTCGTCACGTGTAATCTTATCGTTAGGTTCAAAGATATAAGGTTTAGCCAACTTGTTCAACTGATTACGTAGGAAAATTACCAAACGTGCTACGTTGATACGATCTAAAGCACTTGCACCTTTAGCACGAGTCTTTTGACCAAAGTTAACTAGACCTGCACCTGTAAAGTATGTAATTGGATTAACTTTTACATTATACAATGTGTCACGCTGTCCGTCATTTAGTGCAACTGATTTGAACTCGCCTTCTGCTGTAACATAACCAACTGCTGTTGCGTTTGTAACATTACCACGACGTGTTCCTGCTGGAGCAAACCATGGATAAGCAACTTGGTCGTTTAGAGCAATAGTTCTTAAGATCATGTGGCTTGGAGGAACTGCGATATTCTTTCCAAAGTTATCACTTGTGTAACCCCATGGATAGAATACACCTAAATATTCATCAAAGCTAACTAGACCATCATCGTTATCTTCTAATGCACCCATTAAGTTAGTGCCCCAGTTGTTTAAGTTAGTAGCACTTGGCTCTAATCTAGCTGGAGTATCACCAACAACAAATGCTGTTAGTCCACGATCGTAGTTTAGGTTAACTAGTTCGCCAATTAGCTCAGGATATCCTGGGCAAGCTAACAGGTTAAAGCTATTACGTTCATTGTCACGAATTTCTTCGTTATTATTAACCGTGTGTTGTAGACTCTGGATAATAACTTTACGCTGTGCATGACGACCAAATGAACCGCTGCCGTCTGTTTGATTTGCACTTTCTGTTACCCAACGATCAGCAAAGTAATCAGTCATTGTTTCGCCGTCGCCAGCGCCAAAGCGTCTGTTAATTGCTGTTTGATCAATGTAGTTACGAACATAACGCTTGACATTAAATCCGCTACGACGAGTATTCCATAGCAACATACCTTCTGGATATAGTGCAGGATCTGGACAATCAAAATCAACAAAGTCGCTTTCTAATAATGCTGTAATTGATGCTGGCATGTCAAGATCGCCGGCGGTTGACCAACGTGCGTCAGCAAACACAATACCGTTTTCTGTTGTTTGATCAGTTACATCAATTAGATCCCAACGCTTGAAGCTGTTGTTCCAACGCTTTAACAATGGATAGTGTTCTAGATCACTAGTATCAACCCATAGATCAAGATCGGATGGATCAGCTGGAGATGTTGGGCTAACTGTTGGACCGTCTGCATTAGTGTCTTCTGTTGGAACATAATTTAAATAACCAACCCAATCTGTACCATTGTTGATCATGATATCAACTTCGTCTACTACAGAGCTATACCATAATTTGCCATCTGCTGTTTTAGTAGTTGGCGCAGTATCGCTAATGAAGTACATGATACCAACTGGTATGTTACTCCATGATGTAGTTGTATCTCTATATTTTACTACGAAATATGCTTCTGGAGTATCATCATACTGTACATATACTGTGTTAACTTTAATGCCTGAACCTGTATAATTACGGTTAGCATCAGAAGTAGGATCTCCTGCAGGATTTATTAGAGTATAGTTTAGTGGATCAAGAGCCTTGTTTGCCACTTGATCATTGGCATACACTGGAGCAGTTAATTGTTCCCATAAACGTGTTGCACTGTTATAGACCTTAACACGCCATCTTGCACCAGCATTTGGCTCAGTAGTTTTGATCCATACAGAACCTGTTGGACGATTATCTAAAGAAGCCTTATATTGTGGAACTTGTGTATGCTTGCTGATCTGTAGTTTAGGTGCCATGTATTCTTGGGCTATAATACCAAGTGCTCCTAGTAGATTGCCCCCACCAGATTGACTAATTGTTAAACTGTCACGACTTGCACTAACTGTAAAGATTTCTAATTTGCCTGCGGAATTTTTTCTAGCACCAAATGGGCCATCTTGATTATTAATATCAGTAACTAGACCGTCTACTGTAGTACCAGATGTTGCAAAAGGTGGTGCGCCTGATATTGTTAATGTTGTTGTTGGTAGGCCAGTTGTTGTTCCGCTGGTTTGACTGATTGTAGGCCATGCTCTTACCCACTGGTCTGATCCAATAACTACCCATGCGCCGTTGCCTTCTGGAGGTATACCGTTTGCATCGTATGCGCTCTTGTAGTAAATTTCAACATATTCATCGTCTAAGGCCAGTCCATATGAGCCTGCGGCTGCGTTATTATCGAGTATGTCTAGATATACTGTTGGAACTTGGTTGGTAAATGACTGGCCGCCAGCTGTTGCTGAACGTCCGTCCCATTGGAAAATACCGTAGGTTGAGCTTGCAGTATCTAGCCAGAAAGTACCATCTTCTGGTTCTCCGCCTGGGGCTTGTGCTCGTGCTTCTAGTTCGTTTAGGTCAATATCTGCACGAACAACTAGTGCAGAGTTACTTATTCCTAAGAATGAATATGCGGCTTGCAGGCCGTATTCGTTTAGTTCACCAGCATGAATTGGATTGTTGTTTGTATCTTTCTTGAATACTGGATCGCCAAATGTCTCAGCGAGTTCACGCTGACTTGTAATTGTATATACTGTGCCTGTTTTCGAAGCTGTAGTTCCTAATGCTGTTCCCGATCCTGATGATGGGACCTTGTTCGCACCTGTCGCCACAACAAATAGTGGACGGGTGCCTGGTTCAGCGGTTGTGTAAAAACTTTCGTCGATTACAGAAACCTGTACGCCTGGTGATATTAAAGCCATTTTATGGTCTCCTTCTTACTGTTAATATTTAGCAGGTATTTGGTAAAACAGCTACTTATAAGTCAGAGAAAAGGGCAGAAAAAGGGCTAGTATAAATATAAGATGCGACCACTATGTAATATATGCAAAGAACGGCCTTGTGCAGTCAACTACTATAAGGATAAGAAACCTTTTTATAGGCGCAAGTGTGACGGATGTGCTAGAGGCACTACACCTAGCCAACCTCGGTGGTTTCAATTAGGCTATCGTAAGAAAGATGCCTGTGAGAAATGCGGATATAAGAGCCGACACTCTGAGCAGTTCAATGTATTTCACATAGACGGCGATCTTAACAACTGCCGTCCTGCAAACCTTAAGACAGTGTGTGCAAACTGTCAGCGAGTCCTACATAAAGAGGGCGTTCGTTGGCGTCAAGGTGATTTGGTACCAGATTTCTAACCTGAAGATATAGGTCATCTATAGTGGCATTGTTGTCTAGGATATGATCAAACTTAGTGCCTACCCATGCTGTTTCGCTAGCATGAATTTTAAGTCGTTTTATACGCTCACTGCTGATAGCATAGCTTAGGTTGCGATCGCCTTCATTCATGTTAACAGCATCTTGATACCATTCAGGTAGTTGTCCACGCTGTACCCATACAATTTCGCCACCTGCGGCTCTAATTGATTTGATTTCGTTAGGAAAGCGACAATCGCTAATAACAATGTCATCTTTTGAATTACGGAGTTTATTCTCTAAGCTGGCAATCCATATATCGTCATGGAATGCTTTACGGCATACTTCTGTGCCCCAATATTGCAGGATCCAACGTGGTGTAAGATTGGGCATGTTTAGGCGTTCGCTCCACCACGGATCTACTTGTTCACGCCATTCACGAGCACTTTTTGTACGGCCTTCTAGCATGGTTCGATCCCAGCCAAATACCTGTGCTACTGCGTCTTTGAGACTGTTGGCAAAACTTTCTCGTCGAAATCCGTGAAAGTTAGTAAGATAATCAGCAACAGTGTCCTTGCCTGAACCAATAAAACCGCACACACCTATAATCATAGCGTCTCCTAAAGTAACGCTAGTATATAACAGTTTTATTACAAGGTCAAATAATTTTTAGCCAAAAGCAAGTTTAACATTAAGTCGAGTTAGCCGCAATAGTATTATCCAATAATAAATGTATAGCCGTGGCCGCCTGCTACCTGTTGCATTAGATCTGTTTCTAACTTTTCTATTTCAGCTGTACCTTCGCCTTTGATTGCTGTACCGTTTAGGCTAGTTCCGCCCTGTGGTCCTGCTATCTGTGCAAATTTTTCACGAGCATTACCCAGCATGACTTTACAGTTGGCCAGTGTGTAATCTTTAACCCATTGTGCCGCATAGACATCATTTAAAATACCAATGTCCGGGCGATAGTTGTAGCAGTATAACATTAGTTCTTCGTCGTTAGTACGTGGACGTTGTAGTAGTGTTAGTTTGTGCGTTTGTGCATGCCACTTGAACTCAATAAATGCACCAAACATTTTACCAATCATTTCTTGATACTGTGCAAATAGTTCATAGGTCAGTATGCCGCCCATGTTACTACTTGCTAGCAAATAGGTGTTAGAATAGGCCAAGTTGAATGGTTCAAAAATAGTGCCACCTGTACCTGAACCTGTTCTTGATCCTACCGAACGTCTAAAAATACTGCGAACTTCCACAACTTCTTTGGGAAGTATGTAGGTATTTTGGTCTGCTACTGTGGTCAAAAACATATAGCTTTCTTCTACACTACTGTCGCCGCGTTGACGATATTTTGCCAGAGCTCGTTGTAGTGCTGTTTCGTAATGTATGGGGTCAAGCTCAACATCAACCATGCCTTCGCCTAACATGGCTTTACAATAAGTGTAAACTTCTGTACGTGCTTGCTGTAGTTCGTTAATTTCTTGTGGCATAAGTGTCTCTTTAGTGTATTTAGCGGTTTATTAAGTTGGTCCGTCTGTTACTACCGGCACCTTTACAGTAACTCCTGCTCTTATAGTTACACCTGGCCCTATGGTTAATATTGTAGCACTCATAGATTAACCTAACCTAGTATAACCGTAATTCACAATCACAGGGCCTACACTGTTGTTGGTGATACCAAAGGTAAAGGTCCGAGATGCATTTCCCACAGTGGTTCCTCCTGTAGTTATTTGACCGGCAGTGCCCGTAATCTGAGCGGGCATAGTGTCGAGCACTAACATGTTTCCCGTATCGTAATACCAACCGTATTGGCTTCCTAGGACAGGAACATTTACATTAGTCACAACCACTGTGGCTGTATATGTAACTATACCATTGTCACATGTTCCATTCACCCATAGGGTATAGGTGCCTGGTCCAGGCACACTGAAGTTTTTAGTGTTGGCACCTGTGGCTAATGTCCAACTGTTTGTATAGGATGCAAACTTGCTTGCGGTAACTGTTCCATTAGTTGGCGCAGACAAGTTGCCACCTACGCCAAATGTCCAGCCTTGTGAATTGTCCACATCGGTCATTATCACTATGTCAGCATTGTCTGATTGGAGTGAGAATGCACCCCAGGTTTGTGTTCTAATAATACTTTGATCCGGCAACTTTGTTGTACCATCTGTGCCAAAGGTCCATTCGTTTTTATTACCACTAAAATCAGTAGTTAATTTTATATCTTGTGGAGTTACTTCAAACTGTGTAGTTCTATCATTGTCAAGGTCTACCTGACGATTTTGTACAACAAAACTTACACCGCCTTGAGCGTCAGGATTGAAAACTTGAACGGCTAAATCATTTCCTTCTTGGCCGAGAATATCTCCGGGAACAGTTAAGTTGCCAGTATTACCAAGATGCCATTCGTTGCTATTTGAAACAAGAGCTATGTAACCATCAACGCCGATTGAGGTAAGTTTTATTGCGCCGCCTGACTCGCCATCTGCGGTGATTCTCATTTCTGCTAAATTACCTGCACGATGCGTTGATATCGAATCTATTGGAGTACCACCTAATGAGTATCTTTGATAGGTTAATCCGTTGTCAGCACTATTTCCACCAATAGTAACACCGTGACCATCTAATGCGACTCGCATTACCTCTAACGGAGTAGTAGGACCAACTGTAATAAAACCACTTGAATGAATAGCAGACTGACCACTGTTTGTAGGCAATGTTAGATTACCATCTGTGCCAAAGGTCCAATTTTTGGTATCAGCTGATAGTTTGATAGTTGCGGTAGATTTAACAGTTGATGGATATTCTGGACCTGGACCTGTAGCGAAATTAGCAGACCACTGACCCCCGCCAAGGTCGTTCACAACGCCAAGTGTCAAGGTAAATGTATATCCTGGAATACCGTGATCAGCTTGGGTAAAGTTCCAAGAATCGCCTGATTGATAACCTGTATTGTGATCCCATACTGTGTCGCCACCACTGATCATTGTTTCATAACCATCACCGTTTGCAAGAGGTTGGAATATCACTGTATAATGCCAAGCATTACCGCCGCCGCCTGCGTGATAAACAGGCACTAGGTTTGCTGTAAATGTTATAGGTGCTGATGCGGGTAGTGTCAAACTACCGGTTGCGCCAAAGTTCCAAGACTGACCATATGCAGAAGATAGTGAAACTGACTTGGTGTTGGCATCATAACTGTCACGTATGGCAATGAGTGAGGCTCTCATGTCATTATAGAATTGAACTGTCATTAGTGGCAGAATAATCAATGTTGCACCAGGAGTACTTTGTAGAGTATAGGCAGTGGCTAAGAAGTCAATATAGCCTTGAGCAGTGGTGCCAGTTGGATACCAGTCGACCATTGGCCAACCGCCAGGCGGTACAAGACCGTTGTTAATTGTGGCTGTTATATAGCCACCACGAATAAATTCCCAT